>Ga0255774_10000080_pt1 | contig 89131 bp, 87 predicted proteins | sample 101ome_17_FD_179972 | JGI IMG/M metagenome (GOLD analysis project Ga0255774, IMG submission 179972) | Coastal salt marsh microbial communities from the Groves Creek Marsh, Skidaway Island, Georgia - 101407AT metaG (version 2) | ecosystem: Environmental > Aquatic > Marine > Intertidal zone >... | reverse complement strand
ATATCTTCTGCCGGACGAAGCAGGCTCCAGGCCAGAAGCGCTAAAAGAATGACAATCTGGAAACATAAAATCCACGCTTTGCGCTGGCCAATTTTGTGGGCAAGTCCGGGAATCCTGATCCGGTCGATCAGCGGCGCCCAGAAAAAATTGATGGCATAGATGCTGAAAATCAGTCCGGCCCAACCAATCGCCGACCGGCTTAGGCCATCTTCACTGAGCCAAAGCGATAGTGACGAGCCGATCAGAACCCACGGAAAGCCACTCATCGCGCCAAGAAGCAGAATGCGGATCATGCGCCGGTCGCGATAGGCGGCCAGACTTGTCATAAAGTGACTTGTCATAAAATCACGCATTATCATGGCTCCATCAAATTGCGTTTGCTATGTTAGACCCCATGGCAAGAATGGAAAAAGCAGTTTTCCCAAGCCAGCCGTGAGATAACTCTATCTAGAAAAAGGTTTGATGCAATGCCGGACTGGTGTCTTGATCGTGATAAGGCTGGCCATTATTGGTTGCAGGCTGGGGATCAGATGCCAAGGCGCGCCATTATTGGCGAGGCTGGTTTGGTTGCAGCCGATGGCAAACGCGAAGGCGATATGGCAACACCAATTGGCCGGTGGGCGTTACGCCATCTCTATTATCGACAGGATTTGCTGGGGTCGGTTGATACGGTCATTCCGGCAAGCGTGATTACGCCGCATTGTGGCTGGTGCGATGATCCGGCGCATCAAGACTATAATTGTCATGTGACGTTGCCCTTTGCTGCCAGCCATGAGGTGATGTGGCGCGATGATGGCGCTTATGATCTTGTTGTCATGCTGGGGTTTAATGATGCGCCGCCAATTGCCGGACGCGGAAGTGCCATTTTTCTGCATTGCATCGCCGCTGGCAAAACCAGTACGGCAGGCTGTGTGGCGGTGGCGCGTGATGATCTTATCAGCCTGCTTGGTCTTGCTGATGCAGAACAATATCTATCAATCGATCGGCAATTGCTGTCCTAGTGCGGCGTCAATCTGATCACGGCGGTGACGCAGTTTTTCATTGGTTGGCACCATTGCCACCATCATGCCATTGCCAACAAATCCCATTTGAATCATGATCATATTTGAGATTAGATTCATGCAGATTTTCTGCGCGGTTCCGGCGGTTAGCCTTGTTGATCCGGCAATGATTTCACCGCCAGTAGCAAGCAGGATTGGATGTTCGGCTACGCTCAAAAGCGGCGTGTTGGGATTATTGGCGATGCCGATGGTTATCGCGCCCAATTTGCGCGCCGCCTCAATCGCGCCAAGCGTATAGGGGGTTTTGCCGCTGGCAGCGATGCCAATCACGACATCATGCGCGCCGCCACCAATCGCGGTAAAGCCTGCCGCACCAGCGGCGGCATCATCTTCAGCATTTTCAATGGCACCCAAAAGCGCCGGTGGCCCGCCAGCGATCAAAAAGCCAAGCCGGTCTTTTGGCCAGTTAAAGGTTGGCGGCAATTCGGCACCATCTTGAACCCCAATCCGCGCCGATGTGCCAGCACCAGCATAGATTAGCCGCCCGTTGCTTGTTTGGCTGAGGCGGTCATGCGCGGCAATTGCTGCGGCTTCGATTGCTGGCAAGGCGGCCTGTAATGCCGGAATGGCACCTGCCTGACTGTCAAGCATAAGCGACAGCGCCACCGATGGTGCCATTTTATCAACATGACGGCCAGCTGGCGGCACATCTTCGGTGGTGCCGTGATTTGGGTCTCGATTTCTGATGCTCATCGCGTCACTATAGGCGCCAGTAAAGCAAAAGAGAAGAGACGCATGGCAGGATCGCTTGTTATAGGCTTGATGTCGGGAACCAGTGCCGATGGCATTGATGCGGCGATTCTGCAAACCGACGGCCAGAGATTTCAACCGACCGGCTGTTCAGGGTCTTTCGATTATCGACCTGAAACCCGCGCTGGTATCTGGGCGGCTGTGGCCAACGCAAATGATCACATGCTCGATGCTGCTGCCCGCCAGCATCTTGATCGGCTGATTGCCGAAGATCACGCAAATGCGGTTTTGCAATTGATTGACCGCAGCAATCTATCGCCGACATTAATCGGCTTTCACGGCCAGACAATTTATCACAATCCCACGGGTGATGATGGCCACCCGCTTGGGCGCACGACAATCCAGCTTGGCGATGCGGCATTATTGGCCGCCAAAACCGGCCTGCCGGTCGTGCATGATGTGCGGCGTGCCGATATGGCGGCTGGCGGGCAGGGCGCGCCCTTGGCACCGGTGTTTCATGCGGCGATGCTGGCGCGTCTTGCCGTCGATTGGCCAGCGGTTCTGGTGAATATCGGGGGGGTTGCCAATCTGACTTGGGTTAATGATCAAACAGGGGTTGCCAGTCAAACAGGGGTTGCCAGTCAAACAGGGATGGAAGATGGCGCCGGCTTGATCGGATTTGATACCGGCCCAGGCAATGCGTTGATGGATGATTATATGCGGCTTTATTGCGATGCTGATTTTGATAAAGATGGCGCATTGGCGACAAGCGGCATAGCCGATGCCACGCTTGTCGATGCGTGGCTTGATGCGCCTTATTTTACTGCTGATTGGCCAAAGTCACTTGATCGTCAGGCGTTTCGCCATTGCCTTGATGATGCGCAATTGCTGGCCAAAGCACCAGCCGATGCGATGGCCAGTCTTGCCCTATTGACGGCAAATAGCATCGCCGCGGCGATTGATCAATTGCCTGCGCCGCCGCGAACAATCCTGATTGCCGGTGGCGGCAGGCGCAATCTTTGCCTTTTGGCGCATTTGCAAAACCGGTTTGGCAGTGCCGTGAAAGATGGCAATGTTGCTGGCGATAGGCCGTTATTTTCACCTGATATGCTTGAGGCCGAATTAATGGCATTTTTGGCAGCGCGGCATATCGCTGGATTGCCGACATCATTTCCGGCAACAACCGGATGCCATCAACCGGTTTGTGCCGGCGTGCTGGTCAGGCCGGTTTAGATCAGCGCATCAGACCCCGGAACATAAAATGGCCGGTAGGGTGGTGGTGGTGGCAACAGATCACGGATATCGGTAAATGGAAACCGGTGATCAAGCCGGTAGGCTTCGGCATAATGACCGTCAGGCGCGTTACATTGGGCGGCACGAAACCGGTTCATGATCGCGCTGGCGCTGGCAAATCGTGATGGATCCTGACTGTGATGCGCCATGATGGCCTTTTGCTTGGCGGCGAAATGCGGGGTGATATCAATATAGTAATCCGGCGTAAAGCCGACTCCCATCAAGGTGTCACAAAACAGCACCGGACAGATGAATCCGGCGGCGTCGCGAACATAGGCCGCCAGCGCGCGATGATCGGGATGATAGTCTTCAGGCGCATGGGTGATCACAAGATCGGGCGCGGCATTGCGAATGAAATCTCTGATGCGGTTTCGGGCATTTGGCGCATCGGCAAGCTGGCCATCGGGAAGATCAAGCAAGGTTGGCGTGCCAAGCGCGGCAAGTCCGTTTCGGGCTTCATCAGCACGTTGCCTTGCTAATTCGACGCCTTTATTAACACCGCCAGCCGCGCCATCAGTGGCAACGCCAAGGATCAGATTATCGCCGCGCGATGATGCGGCTGCCAAAAAGCCATAGGCAAAGATTTCCAGATCATCGGGATGTGCGCCAATGGCCACAATATTCATTTGCTGGCTCCGTCTTGATCGCCTGCGATGGCTAGATAGATATCGCAAAGCTTTTGCTTTCGCCTCGAAATAGGCTTTAATGTTGCCATGATAGCGAATGCAAAGCCGGTAACAAATAACAATCTTATGATGCACGGCAAACGGGCAAGGGACAGGGCATAATGACGCTGAATTTCACCGGCTATATCGAAGGCTATTATGGCAGGCTTTTCGATTGGCGTGATCGCAACCGGCTTGTTGGTGGCGTTGCCGCAGCGGGAATGACAAGCTATTTTTACGCCCCAAAAGAAGATGCGTGTCATCGGCAATGTTGGCGACAGCCCTATGACAAGGCGTGGCAAGCTGAATTTACCCAATTTGCCGTCACTGCCGCGACCAAGAATATTCACCTGATTGCCGGAATTGCTCCCGGGCTGGATTTTGATTTTGCCAGTCTGGATGCGTCGATGGATCAGAAACATGATTTCACCATTTTGGTGGCAAAGACGCGTCAGTTTTTGGCAAATGGTGCCAGCATGATTGCGCTATTGATGGATGATATCGCCGCCGATTTTGAGGCACGATCAGGCAGTTTTACAAATGAAGGTAGGGCGCATGCGGCGCTTGCCAACCGGCTTGGGCTGGCCATTGACGCCGCGATCATTATTGTGCCGCGTATCTATGCCGATAGTCTGATCACGCCAGATGATATGCAATCCTTGACCTATCTTGAACAATTTACCAGCCATCTCGACCCACAGCATCAAGTGGTCTATTGCGGTGATGATATTGTTGCGCCGCGCCCTTTTGGTGATGCTGGTGGGCATCTTGATCCGGCATCAATCATCATCTGGGATAATTTTTACGCCAATGATTATTGTCCGCGGCGGCTATTTCTTGGGCCGTGGCGCAATACTGACATGCCGCATATAATGCTGAACCCAACAGGCATGATCGAGACGGATTTGCTGCTTTTAGAGCTGATGGCAGGCGCGCGCAATCAGGCTGGGCGCGGCAGTGAGGCTGGCAAAATATATTGGCGCGAATTGATGCAAAAAGCAGCGGTGCCGGATGCGTTTTTTGACATTGCCACCTATTTCGATGCGCCTCATGGCTTTGCCGCCGAATTTGCCATGCCATCGGCTGAAACTGCATTGGCGGCGCTGGAAATTTTGCTATGGCGTTGGAAATCGCCGCTTCAACGTGAATGGTACCCGTATCTGATGGGGCTGAAACAGGATATCCTACTGGCCAATGGTGAATTGCCATTGGAGCGCATCGAAAAAACGCAAATGGCACCGCTTGCCCGCCAGCTTTCTGGCTTCGCCGCAAAAGGTTAATCCTGATAAAACTATAGACTTGCCGCTTGTCTGATTGATCATAGCTCGGCCGATAATGGCTCGACTTATCACGGCAAGGGGGTAAAATTCAGATCATGTCGGCGATATTGATCATGTTGAATTGGAAGATGGGCATCATTTCGCCTTTATCGCGCCTTTTGTCGATCGTGTGACGCGCGAGCAGACGATCCCTGTCGCGCTTGATCGTGCCGCATGGTTTAATGATGTCAATCAGCAGATTGTCGCGTTTATGCTTTGTTAAAACGACCTAAAGCGTCAAAGATGATAGGCGGTCAGCAAGCTTGACAATCACATCGCGGCCTGCATTGGCAAAGGCAAAGCGAAGAGCGCCATCCTGTCCAGCCCCAAAAAAAGCACCCGGAATAACAAGAACGCCCGCTTTGCGTGCCATGGTTTCGGCAATCTGGCGCGAGCCAACACCGGTAAAGGGGTGACGAACATAGCCAAAATAGGCACCGCTACTTAACAGATCCCAACCGGGTAAATCATCCATGGCGGTTCGAAATACGGCGGCGCGTGCCGCGATTCTTTCGCGATTTTCCTGTCGCCAGCTTGTCATGGATGCCAACATTGGCGTCAAGGCATGCTGTGCCACACGCGGGGCACAAATCTGGATATTATCAATAATTTTTGCCAATTGGGCGACAACGTCGCGGCCGGCAATGATGGCGCCAAGCCGATGCCCGGGAAGACAATATGATTTTGAAAAGCTGTAAAGCTGGATCAGTGATGATTGCCAATCATCTTTTGCAAAAAGATGATGCGGTACATCCATGTCAAGCGGCATAAAATCGCGATAGGTTTCGTCAAGGATAAGCCAGATTCCCCGCTTTTGACATAAGGCCAGAATCTCAGCAAGAAGCGGTGCCGGATAGATGCTGCCTGCCGGATTATTGGGGCTGACCAGCGCGATCGCGCGTGTTTGTGGCCCGATAGCAGCATCAATCAAAGCGCAATTGGGAAGCAGGCCGCTATCATCATCACAATCAACATAATCAATGCCAACACCAAGCATGCCAAGCGTTGATTCATGGTTGAAATAGCAGGGGCGCATCATCAAGATACGGTCGCCATGCCCCGCGAGCGCCAGCACGGTTGCGACAAAGGCCTGATTACAGCCCGAGGTGATTTGCACTTCACTGCGATCAATTTTGGCATTGTAAATCTGGCCTACATGATTGGCATAGGCGCTGCGAAATTCGGGATCCCCCTCAACCGGCCCATAACGCGCCAATGCCGGATCAGATGCCCCCGTGGCCAATGCCGCCAAAATATCGGGATGTGCAGAATAGCCGGGAACCGCCTGACTCATATCAATCAAAGCCCCGTTGGCACCATCATAAGATGATTTCCAGTTTAGCACGATTGAAACAGGCGGCGCATTCAAAGTGGCAACAGCAGAATTAAACATGTGACTTGCCTATGCTAGCAATGTGGGGTGAGAATAGCCCTACACTAGCCAGAGATAGGGTGCCAGACAAGATGGATATCTTTCTAAGCTTGGTATCGTTATCAAATTAGTATGTTGGAGAGCTGGCTTAAACATTTGGCCACCTAGCGTGATTACGTCAATTGAGTGAGGACTGAAAAATGGGGAATTATCACATCATCGGCAGGGCAGGTGCGGGGTCATTGATTGCCGAATTCTTATTTTGTGAGGCCGGTATTGATTATGACATTTCCTTTCCTGATCCGGCCGAGGTGAAAAGCCCTGATTTTTTTGCGGCAAATCCACTTGGCCGAATTCCTGTTTTGATTTGTCCTGACGGAACGCAGGTTTTTGAAACGCTGGCGATCATTTATCATATCACCAGCCGGTTTGGCGATCTGGCACCGCCTCAAGGCACGCCGCAAAATGATCGTTATCATCAATATTTGGCGCTTTTGGCGACGTCGGTTTATCCGGCTTATCATCGCCAGCATCATACCCGCTATTATGGCGATGCGGCGGCGGCTGAAACGATCCGGCAAAAGGCGCGTGACGAACATCGGGTTATTTTCGATCATCTTGAAGCGTGCCTTGACCCTTATATTTGTGGGCAAACCCTTACCGCTGCCGATTTCTATCTTTACATGCTTAGCCGCTGGGATCTAGATAAAACGGCAATGCGTAAAAACCGGCCGCGATTAAATGCCCTGCTTGATGAAATTCGCGCACGGCCAGCGGTTGCCACCGTGATCGCCGCGCAGCCACGCCGCGCCAAACCAGCCTAATAGCTGATCAAACCTGTCAAAAAAGCCCGATCATTGACCATGAAAAAAGGCAGGCAAAATATGCCTGCCCGATGATCGGTTTTGATGGGATTGGTGATGATCGTGGCTAGAGACCAGCCATCACATCGCGAATGATCTTGATGATCGCGGCTGGCTGTTCAGCACAGGGGATATGGCCTGCATCTTTCACCAGTTCAAATTTTGCACCCGGGATCATATCGGCAGTGCCGCGCACCAGATCTGGCGGGGTGGCACCATCTTGATCACCAACAACGCAAACCGTTGGCACAGCAATATTGGGCGCTTGATCACGGAAATCAGCATCACGAATGGCCATGCCGGTGCCAATATAGCCGTCAAGTGGCGTGCGGGTGAACATGGCCCGATATCCATGCAGTTCGGTTGCGCGGTCGGCGTGAAAAGCTGGCGAGAACCAGCGCTGCATATTAGCATCAACAAGCGCGGCCAAGCCACCATCACGCGCAATGGCGATGCGGTCGTTCCACATGTCGGCATTGCCAATTTTGGCAGCCGTGTCACAAAGGATCAGCGCTTTGGCAAGATCGGGGCGGACGTGATACAGACCTTGGGCAATCAGGCCGCCAACTGACAGCCCAACAACAGCCGCGCCCGATAGGCCAAGATGATCCATCAAGGCAACAAGATCATTCACATGATCATCGATCTGATAAGGCGGTGTTCCCATGCCGGATAGGCCATGGCCACGTTTGTCATAGCGAAGAATGGAATAATCAGCCGATAGATCGTCAACACAATCCTGCCAAATGCGGAAATCGGTGGCAAGCGAGTTGGAAAAAACAATAAGTGGCTTGGCAGCGCCAGCATCATCAAATTGATAATGAATGGAGATACCGTTGATCGTTGCGAATTTCATGTCATGTCTCGTTTTGCTAGAGGTGCAAGTATGTGCGGGTTACGGCTGTTGGGGCTGAATGATACCTTCTTCCAGCGCCTTGATTTGCAAGGCTAGATATTTCGAATAGATCCGGCATTGGGCAAAGCTGCCAGCGATAAACCATAGGCCTGGCTGTTCGGTCTGACAATACATGTTGCGCAGTTCCATGCCATCGCCGAAACCCCAGATAGGGCCAATTCGTGCAGCAATTTCATCGCCGAATAATTTGCTGACAAGATATTCCTGCGGTTTGTAGCCGGTCGCCATAATAACAATATCAGCGTCAATTTTATGACCATCTTTCATCACCATGCCATGATCGGTGAATTGGTCAATCTGGTCGAATTGCACAAGATCAATTTTGCCCTCGGCAAGCAGGTCAGAACAGCCAACATTGAAATAATAGCCACCACCACGGGTAAGATATTTAAACTGCCAGCCGGTATCATCATCGCCAAAATCCAGTTTGAACCCGACATTTTCTAGACCATCAAGAAGCGCCTTATCGGTTTTGCGCGCGGCTTTGGTGAAATGGCGATGTGCCTGTTTGACAAGTGGGGTTGGCATTGAGGTGGTGATGAAATCACATTCATCCGTGCCGCGGTCTTCGTCATACAGCTTGTAGGGGAATTGAGCGCTAGGTTCGATGTTGACAACAAGGCTGGGGCTGCGCTGGATCATGGTGACTTTGGCACCGCTTGAATATAGGTCTTGTGAGATATCATGGCCGCTATTGCCGCAACCAATAACGATGGCGTGTTTTCCTGACCAATCTTCGCCATCATGATATTGGCTGGAATGAACCGCTGGCCCTTGAAAGGCTGAAAGCGAGTCAATTTTGGGAAGATTGGGAATGCCGCTAACGCCGGTGGCCATAATCACATGGCGCGGTGACATATGACGTATGCCGCCATCGGTGGTGCGTAATGCAACCTGCCAACGTTCGGTCTTGCCATCATAACTGGCCTTTGTCACTTCGCATTGCGTCCAAAAATTCAGCTCCATTGCGGCGGCGTAGGATTCAAACCATAAAGCCAGCATATCTTTTGGAATATAGGTCGGCCATGTTGGTGGAAAAGGCATATAGGGAAGATGATTGACATGAAGCTGATTATGCAAAGTCAGCGCATGATAGCGATTGCGCCAATTATCGCCGATGCGGTTGTTTTTATCGACAATCAATGTGTCGATGCCAAGCTGGGTTAGCCGTGCGGCAATCGCCAAGCCAGCCTGCCCGCCACCAACAACCAGAACGGCCGGGTCATGATTTTCGTAGCTGGCGGCAGCAAGGCGTTTATCCAGCCAGTTTGGCCCGCGAAAATCACGGGAATAGGATTGTCCTGTTGGCCGGTTAAGGTCGGTTTTTTCCTCAAAGCCGATCAATGCATCGATTGCGGTAAAAAATGTCCATGCCCGATAATGGTCAGGATGTTTCTCATCTGCATTAAGCCGCAAAATACCACGGCAACGTGCGGCATCGGTGGTAAAGGTAAAAAAGGCTTCGATCGCATCACTGCCAGCACGGGTCACAAGGCGTGGCGCGGTGGCTTGGGGATCAAGCGTGATCGCGCCAATTCCGGCTTTGGCCGCCGCCGCGGGAAGGCTATTTAGAATGTTTGTTGCGCCAGTAACGGTCTGAAGCTGCCAGCTGAGCGCTAGCGCATCGCGCCAAAAGCTGTTGTCGTGAAATAGATCAACGAAACCTGCCGGTGTTTCACCAGCAGATGATGAGGCTTGATGCAGGGCGGCATTGAAGCGGCAAAGCCAGTCATCAACAATCGAATCAATCACGGATAATGCGTTTTGGTCGTTCACTATCTTCAAAACCTTCTTTGAAACCGCCAAATTCATTGGCATCAAGTTGCAGAGATCGTCAATCGCCGGCAGGAGAGTTATGCGTTTATATCATCCTAATCAAATCCATCCTTCTGGCAATATTGATATTATAATTTCTGCGCCAGAGCCAGAGCCAGAAATTACCCCAGAAATCACGCGCTGAATCGGGTGATGGCTGGCCCCAAACAATCGGGAGAAACAGTCGGTTTATTGAAGTATGAGCCTGTTTTCTGCGGCTGCTAAAGACTGGATTTGCGGTCAAGGATACGGAGCCAAATGTTCAAAGCGGCAAATTGAATACGAACAAAAATAAATTTAGGTAGTTTTCAGACAATACTTGACCAACCTCCATTCGTTGTCTCTTAATAGCTACCGTCTTTAATTGGCGGAAACGCTAAAATAAAAATCCGATAATCGGGAGGAATGAAATGACAAATAAACTTCTCAAGGGTGCATTGGGGTTTGCAGCTGTTTCGGCTGTTGCCCTTGCGGGCGGAATTGCTCATGCCAAGGATACAATTACAATTGCGGTGCCGTCGTTTTTAACAGGTGGTGCTGCTGGTCCATTTGGCATCCCTGCTATGAATGGTGCCAAAATGGTCACTGATGCCATTAATGCTGGAAAGCTTCCGGCACCTTATAATACCAAAGGTTTTGGCGGGGCGACGGCAAGTGTTATCCCTCTAGACGAAGGTGGTGGCGCTACGAAGCAAGTGGCCGAATACAGAAACCTTGTTGAAAAGAGAAATGTAGATGCGATCGTTGGCTATATTTCTTCGGGAAATTGTCAAGCTCTTGCGCCAGTTGCTGAAGAACTAAAGCAGTTCACCATATTTGCGACCTGTGGAACGCCAAGAATTTTTGAGGAAGCTGCAAGAAAATATGTTTTCAGAACGATGGGTCATGCTACTGCAGACAACGTAGCTGCCGCTATGTACGTCAAAGAAAAATTCCCTGATATGAAAGGGTATACTGGTATCAACCAAAACTATGCTTGGGGGCAGGACTCTTGGCGTGATTTTGACCTTACCTTGCAACAGATTATGCCAAACACAAAGGCATCTGATAAAACTCAATTCCCGAAAATCTTTGCTGGACAGTACGGTTCCGAGATTTCGGCGATGTCTCTTGACAAGGCAGACTTGATTCACACCAGTTTCTGGGGTGGCGATCTTGAGGCCTTTATTTTCCAGGGTAATGCTCGCGGACTTTTTAAGAAAAAAATTGGTGTTTTCACAGTCGGCGGAACTGCAGCCTATCGTCTTGGCAAGAAATTGCCGAATGGGCTTGTTCTTGGAGCGCGTGGGCCGTACGGCATTCTTGTCAAGGATCGCCCATCTGCGTTAAACCAGTGGTTCATCAAAACCTATAAAGACATCTATGGCATCTATCCATCAGGCCCAGCCTATCAGTATGGACAGGCCATCCTTGCTGCCAAGATCGCTTATGATAAGGCCGGTAGCGATGCGAGCAACGAGCAGCTTGCTAACGCGTTACGTGGAATCACGTTTGAATCATTTTCAACCACCGTTGAGATGACGCTTGGTGGTGGACATCAAGCTGCAACCGAAAATGGATATGGCATCACCGAATATGACTCAGAGAACGGTGAGAATGTGGTTAAGGACGTTAAGTTCTACCCTGCATCATGCGTATTACCTCCTGAGGGCCAGAACAGTGTTGACTGGATCAAAGGTGGTATGAAAGGCGCTAAGTGCTAATTCGATAATTTTCCACCAGCAGGCATCGCCTGCTGGTGGAACTTTTGTTTAACTCTTTTACTTTCATTCTATTATGGGGGATCTGTTGTGGAAGCGGCTCTGACTATTCTTCTCGACGGGCTTCAGTTTTCGTCATATTTATTCATCGTGTCTGCGGGGCTCACCATCATCTTTGGGGTGATGAAAATTCTTAATGTTGCACACGGAAGTTTTTATGCCTGGGGTGCATACACTGCAGCCTTTTTTATTGGCAAATTTTCGGATATGGGTTTACCCGACGCATTGGGTTTTTTAATCATCGTTGCGGCGGCCATCGTTGTTGGTGTCATTCTTGGTTTTATTATAGAGCAAGGCATCTTGAAGCACATGTATGAGCGCGATGAAGTTTTGATTGTGTTAGCTACTTTTGGCTTATTCCTTGTCTTAGAAGACATTATCCTAATAGCCTTCGGAACAGACCCTTACTTTGCCTATCAACCAATGGCGCTACTGGACTCGGTTGAATTGGGGGGTATTACCAGAGATGTCTATGGAATGACCCTAATTGGGGTAGCGGCAGTTGTGGCCGTTGGCTGTTGGTGGCTTTTGAACAAAACGAAATGGGGCACCCTTCTCAAAGCAGTTATTTTTGATCGTGAGATGGGTATTTCGATGGGTATCAATGTCCCACTTGTTTACACATTAACCTTTATCGGTGGCGCGATTCTGGGTGGCCTAGGGGGTGCCTATATTGCGCCAACAATCTCAGTCGCACCCGGTCTTGGCACGGAAGTGATTGTGCTGTCTTTTGCGGTTGTTGTTGTGGGTGGTATGGGATCCATTGCTGGTGCCGCAATTGGCTCATTGATCATTGGGATTTTGCGCGCAATTGCTGTGCATGAACTGCCACAAGTTGAGCTTTTTGTTGTGTTTGCTGTGATGGCCATAGTCCTTGTGTTTCGTCCAGAAGGCTTGTTTGCTCCAGCCAAACCGAGGAAAATTTAAGATGTTTAATGATAGAACAGCGAAATTTTTATTGTTGGCTGCGCTGGTAATCTGTGTTGGAGGTGCTTTTGCGCCAAACTGGATCGTGAACCAATTTATGTTTGGATTTTCAAGGGCGCTTGCGATCCTTGGTCTTATGGTGTTGTGGCGCACAGGATTAGTCTCTTTTGGCCATGCTTTCTATTTTGGGTTGGGCGCATATGCCGTTGCGATCCTTGACAGCAAATTGGGCGTTTCTGACGTGTTTCTCCGCCTGCTGGCAGGCGCTGTTGTTGCGGGCGTCGCTGGTTTTTTAATCGGCTTCATCATGCGAAACTACCGAGACATTTTTTTCGCGATGCTCAACACAGCGATATCGATGGTGTTGTTTGGCATTGTGGTAAAAACTGAATCCTTGGGATCGACGGATGGCTTTGCGATCTCGGCGTCAACCATATTTGGGCTTGCGCCAGAGACAAAATATCCATTGTTTGTGATCATCACACTTGTCGGTTTAACAGCAGCACTTGCGGTGAATTTCTATCTGAAAACGACCTTTGGAAAACTTACCACCGCGATCAGAGACAATGAGATACGCGTTGAGTATCTGGGTTTCTCGGTCGCTCACGCAATTCACCTGAAATACACAATATCGACGATTTTGGCTGGTGGTGCGGGTGCGCTGATGGCGATGTCGCTTGGACAGGTTGACCCGGAGTCGATGATTAACTGGACCGTATCTGGCGAGCTTGTTTTTGTTACCATCTTGTCAGGCCCGGGCAATGTCATTGCACCATTTATCGGGTCTCTGGTTTTTGAAGTCCTTAGAACCTATGCGTTTGAATTGGCCCCACAGGCGTGGCAATTGATTATGGGCGCGACGTTCTTAACAATCATTTTCTTCTTACCCGGGGGAATATGGAGTTTGATTGAGAAGTTGGGAGGGAAGAAAAATGAGAAATAGCTCTTCAATCCTGAAGGTTCGCAACTTGCTCAAAACATTTGGAGCAGTTGTTGCCGCAAAAGACATCAATGTTGATATCTCTCAAGGTGAGATTGTTGGTATTATCGGTGCAAATGGCGCGGGTAAAACATGCTTTGTAAACATGGTTACTGGCTATCTTGCACCAACCGAAGGCAGCATAAAATTTGAAGGGGCTGAATTAGTTGGTCTTGGAACACGCAAAATAACACATGCGGGCATCTCTCGCTCTTTTCAAGTGTCTCAAGTTTTCCATTCGATGACAGTCTCAGAAAATCTTATGATTGCGTTGGCGATTGCGAATAATCGTGGTGCCGATGCGCTTGGTTTAATGGACACGCCGGACTTGCGTTCAAAGCTTGATGAAGTGCTGAAACGCTATAAGTTGGAACCGCAAAAGGACGCCACAGTGAGTGCGCTTGCGCAGGGTGTCCGAAAGCTCCTTGATATTGCAATGGCAGTTGTCAGCAAACCCCGCATCCTTCTATTGGACGAGCCAACAAGTGGTATCAGCGTTGAAGAAAAGTTTGATTTCATGGACATTGTTATGGGCGCGTTAAAAGAGGATGGTGTTACCGTTCTTTTCGTCGAGCACGACATGGAAATTGTTGAGCGTTATGTGAGCCGCGTGCTTGCATTCTATCAGGGCGAAATTATTGCTGACATGCCTCCAAAGGACGCATTGGCTGATAAGAAAGTGCAAGAATTCGTTATTGGAAAAGAGCACCACAAGAAAAAGAAATAGGATCTAGTCATGCTTGCAGTTAATGCGCTCGACGTTGATATCAACGGCACTCCGATACTTCGAGGTATTGGATTAGAGATAAATTCTGGTGAAATTATTGGTCTGATTGGCAGAAATGGTGCTGGGAAAACCACATTTCTTCGATCAGTGATGGGGCTTTTGCCAATTGTTGATGGCAGTATCTATCACAATGACAAGGACCTAAAAGAAGAACCTGGTTATCGCCGAGCACATATGGGTTTTGGGTATATGCCAGAAGATCGGCGGCTTGTTCCTGAGTTGACAGCCGAGCAGAATATCCTTGTTCCTGTTTGGTCCACCAATATTTCAGGCCATGCGGCGCGTCTTGAATGGATCTATAAAATCATTCCTGAATGTGAGAAATTTAAAGATATGCCGGCAACGTCGCTTTCTGGTGGTCAGCAGAAATTGGTCGCATTGGCGCGCGCATTGATGGTTGGCCAGACGCTATTGTTATTGGACGAGCCAACCGAAGGAATTGCACCGGTTTTGGCGCAACGGATGGGTGAAATTCTTGCATCGCTAAAAAAAGAAGGCGTTTCGATTATTATTGCCGAGTCCAACGATGCGCATGTTGCCGATGTTATTGATCGAACCTACGTTATCGAACGAGGTTCGATCGTTACCGCTTGATCAGGTGAATATTTAAATGGAATTCAAGGCTGAAGGCGTCATACCAGCAACTTTGGTAGCCTTTGAGACAGATTTTGACATTGACATTGCAGCATCACGAAAACATTTGCGTGATGTTGCAAATGTTGCGGGTCTAAGTGCGATCACGGTTAATGGCCATGCGTCAGAAATTCACGCGTTCAGCTTTGCCGAACAGCAGCAGCTTCTGGCCGAATCGCTTGACGAGGTCGGGGATGCACTGCCGCTGGTAAATGGGGTTTATGCCGATGGCAGCCATGCGGCTGTTGCGGTGGCAAAAATGGCGGCTAGTGAAGGCGCGGCGGCGCTATTGGTGTTCCCGCCAAACAGCATGAGCATGGGCGGTCAGCTTCGCCCCGATATGGCAATTGCCCATTTTAAAATGATTGCCGATGCAACCGATCTGCCACTGATCCTGTTTCAATATCCGGCAAGCACTGGCCTTGGCTATCCGTTTGAAACGATGCTGCAAATTTTTGCCGAAGTGCCAAGCGTCGTTGCGATCAAGGATTGGTGCAATGATCCGATGCTGCATGAACGCCACATAAAGACCTTTCAATCATTGCCGCGCAAGGTGAATGTGTTGTCAACGCATTCATCATGGTTAATGGCATCATTATCAATGCAGCCCGCTGGTCTGCTGTCAGGCGCGGGAAGTGTGATCGCCGATTTGCAGGTTGAGCTATTCAACGCGATGCAGCGCGATGATCTGGCAATGGCGCGGGCGGTTAATGATCGGATTTACCCGCTGGCACAGGCTTTTTACCGTGCGCCGTTTCTGGATATGCATAACCGGATGAAGGAATGTCTTGTACTTCTGGGCCGGTTGGATCAGGCGATTGTCAGGCCGCCTTTGCAAAAGCTTGAGGCAGATGAAATTGCCAAGCTGAAACAAGCGCTGGTTGCCGCAGGCCTACAAAATTAGGCGCGGTGCGCCCAATTTTTGACTTTGTATTTAGATTTGATTTTCGAAACGAGGAATAGATCATGGCTATTTATGAATTACGTACCTATCAGGTGACTGTTGGGAAAATGAAAGACGCTGTTGAGGCCTATAGTCAAAAAGGCTGGCCAGCTTTGCAAAAGGGCGGCTTTGACAGAAAGCTGGTTGGGTATTTCATTTCAGATACCGGCCCGCTTCATCAGATCGTGCATTTGTGGAAATTTGACGATGATGCCGATCGTCGCAATCATTGGAACAGCCTTTTTGCCAATGATGATTTTATGGATTTTGCCGGTGATCTTCGTCCTTTATTGCTAAGCCAGCAAAACCAGCTGTTGAATGCTGCGCCTTGGGGCCCTCATCCCTGATTGCAAAGGGGGCACAACACCGCATCGACATGATCATTTAAGGAGATGCTAAGGTGATTAACATAAAATATCTGATCTGGGCGCTTCTTGCCGGTTCATTCATTCCGGTTGTCGGTATTTTGAATGGCCGTGTCGGGCGCGCCCTTGGCGAGCCGCTTCATGCAAGTGTTCTGCTATTCGGTGTTGCCATTCTTTTGGCGATAACAGTGGCGGTTCTGGCGGGGCGAGGCCTTCCTAATATTGGTGATTTCAGACAGTTGCAACCGGTTGAATATCTGGCCGGTTTTGTCGTTGCCTTCTATGTAATCAGCGCCACGGTTCTGGCTGGCAAAATTGGCGTTGCCAATTTTATTGTTATGGCGGTGTCGGGGCAGATTATCTTTTCGTTGCTGATTGATCATTTTGGTCTGTTTGGCGCGCCAATCCGGCCGGTAAATCTGTTGCAACTTGGCGGTGCAAGCATGCTTCTTGGCGGCTTGGTGATTACCCAGCTTGCCAATGGCAAATAGATGGGCAAATAGATGGGCAAATAGATGGCGATGCCATGCGTGGCTGATGCCGATTAGCGCAGCCCGTCTTTGCCTTCAGCCTCATCATGCGTCAGGCCGCCAACACGTGGCAAGGGACGCCCGGAATCAGCAACAGCAATGGCAACCAGAATTTCATCGGCGCGTGGGGCGTCATTGACGCTGACTTCCATCCCATCGAAATGTGATCGGACATAGGCCGCGTCTTTATGACCAAGCGGCACATCAATAGGGTGTCCCATACCGCCCCGTTTCTTGTTTGACGGGACAAGGGCGGCGCCTTTTTCAACAGCGGCACGAAGCGGTTTGCCAAGGCGGGGATGCAAAATGGCCGCGGCATGTTCCAGCTCGCCATTTTCGCCAACAAGTGCGGCCTTGCCATAGCTTTGCGCCTGTTGCGGGGTGATGCCAAGCGCGGCAACGCAACGTTCACCAAGAAGGCCGCCAAGTTCTTCACCAATTGCCATAAGCGTTTCGAGATCATCTTGATAGGTGCCAGCAAAAGAGTTTTCGATCACCGCAACAGCGGCAGCGCGGCGCGTTGGCGGCGAAATGATCTGCCCTGCCTCTTCATGCGTATCTTCGACAATTGTCACAATTTTCCGAATTTTTGCCAATCCCATGATCTGTTCCCCTATGCCTTAATGCCGGATGCCGATGATTGTAAATGATGATTCCACGATCCTTGATCAAAAAATATATTTTGTTTGCTGTCAAACGATATATCCGTTGCTCAAATCCGCTTGATGGGCTTGGGCGATGATGGCTAGCAATTGAAATAATGACATTATTTTGAAATCTGGCCTTTTTGTCTTGGCAATGTTACACCTAAAGACATTGCTTGAATTTACATTTCATTTTGACGTAATTCGGATTTGCCTTTGCTATGAATGTTTTTGACCCCAGCCATTCTACCGTTCAGAAAATGGCCGATGACTATCAGCTTGAAGATCAGGTCGGCTATAAGCTGCGGCTTGCTAGCCAGCGTCATCTTGAGATTTTCTCGCGGCATCTTCCTGATATGACCCCGACACAATTTTCGATTATGGTGCGGCTTCGTGAAGTTGGGGAAGTGTCGCAAAACCAGCTTGGCCGTCTTGTTGCCATGGATGCAGCGACGACAAAGGGCGTGATTTCGCGCCTGATTGATCGGGGTCTGTTGCAATCGCGTCAAGATGGTGCTGATCTGCGTCGGCTGCAAATCTCGCTTACCCTTGAAGGCCGAACAAAAGTTCAAGCGGCGATTGATCAGGCGCGAGTCATCACCAAGGAAACAACCGAAAATTTGACCAAGCGTGAGGTGGCGCGGCTGCTTGCCTTGCTTGATAAATTATAGGCCGAGGGACGATTGTAATATCCATCTTGACCGGTGCCTCGTGATTGCTGACTAATAGAGAATGATTTCATGCTGCCGGCGCTGGCAAATGATCGCAAAAAAGATAAGAGGGATAATATCATGGCGTCAGAAAAACTTGTGATTACCAATATCGGCCAGATTCTGTCGGGCAAGTTGGAGGCGCCCATCCTTGATGGTGATTGCGTTGTTTCGGTTGATGGCCGGATTACCGATATCGGCTATGCCAAGGATATGGATCTAGATAATGCGACGTTAAAGGTTCATGCGCATGGGGTGACATTGACCCCCGGTTTGATCGACAGCCATGTTCATCCAGTGATTGGCGATTATACGCCGCGCCAGCAACAGCTAAACTGGATTGATTCCTGTCTTCATGGCGGGGTGACAACGATGATTTCGGCAGGTGAGGTTCATGCCCCCGGACGGCCAAAAGATATTGTTGGATTGAAGGCGATGGCGATCGCCTCGCAGCGTTGGTATGAAAATTTCCGGCCATCAGGCGTGAAAATGCTGGCAGGTGCGCCGGTCATTGAAGATGGCATGGTCGAATCTGATTTCAAAGAGCTTGCCGACGCTGGCGTCAAGCTGCTTGGCGAGGTTGGTCTTGGCTCGGTCAAGGCTGGCGAAACCGCCGCGCAGATGGTCAAATGGGCGCGCAAATATGGCATTCAATCAACAATCCATACTGGCGGCCCGTCAATTCCGGGATCAGGGCTAATTGACAAGGATGTGGTTCTCGAAGCCGATGCCGATATTATTGGTCATATCAATGGTGGCCATACCGCGCTTCCCGATGACCAGATTACCTGCCTTTGTGAAAGCTGTAATCGCGGCATTGAGATTGTGCATAATGGCAATGAACGCGCAGGTTTGCTGGCGATGCGAACCGCCTTTGAGATCAAACAGGCCGAACGCGTGATCCTTGGCACTGACTCACCCGCTGGATCAGGAGTGCAGCCGCTTGGTATTTTGCGGATGATTGCCATGCTGTCCAGCCTTGGTGATATCCCGCCGGAAATTGCCTTTTGTTTTGCCACCGGCAATACAGCGCGTATGCGTGATCTTGATTGCGGCATCATTGAAATTGGCCGCAGTGCCGATTTTGTGCTGATGGATACTGCCCAGCACGCGCCCGGGCGCAATATGCTGGAAAGCATTCATCAAGGCAATTTGCCCGGGGTTGGTATGACAATTATTGACGGGATTGTGCGCACCAATCGCAGCCGTAATACACCGCCAGCGGCGCATCTGCCCGAAATTGTTGAATAGGCCATTGTTGGATCGGCCATTATTGAATAGGCAATTGCCACATGGCCATCTATCAACCCGAAACTGGCGAAACACCCATCATTTTGCTTTGACTTGATTACCCATGCGACATTAGTTCGCAAAGCATGGGCGCTGCTGGTTGTTTACAAGATGCATTATTGTTAGTATACAAATGAATTAACACAGGTAATCTGATTTCAATTAAGGCTCATCATTTGAGGCTCAATCACTGCCAAACAGGATTTATTATGCGCAAATATATCACTATCGACCTTGGCAGCAAAACAACCGCCAGCCGTGATTTGTCCGGTCGCGAAATTGCCGAATCTGGACGTTATCTGATTGCGCGGATGCTGCTTGACCAGAACATTGCCACAATCGACCCGATGTCGCCGGAAAATCCGTTGATTTTTTCGGCTGGGCCTTTTGCGGGAACAAATTTTTCGAATGCAAACCGGCTAAGTGTTGGCTGTAAAAGCCCGCTGACTGGCGGCATTAAAGAGGCAAATAGCGGCGGTACATTTGGTTTTGCGATGGGTCAATTGCTAATTTCGGGCATTACCCTTCAAGGTGCGAGTGATGATTGGGTAATTATTCGCATTACCAAAGATGGCGAGATCAGTTTTGATGATGCGACGCCTTATCTTGGGCTTGGCAATTTCGATTGTGCCAAAAAGCTGCATGAAACCTATGGTCAGAAAACCTCGCTGGCGATTTGTGGGCCGGTTGGTGAATATCTTGGCCTGATGGCTGGCGTGGCCTTTTCTGATACGGATAACCGGCCGTCACGTTTGGCGGCACGCGGCGGTGTTGGCGCGGTTATGGGTGCCAAAAAGGTCAAGGCGATGGTCATCGACAAGGATCGGATGCCGCCGGTAAATGATCGCAAGAAATTGATGGGTGCGATCAAGGATTATGGCAAAAAGCTTGACGAATCGGTTGCGGTGCAAAGCCTGAAAACAACTGGAACCGCAATGGTGGCTGATCTTACCAACCATCTTGGCGCTTTGCCGGTTCGTAATTTTTCATCCGGCCAATTGACCAGTGCCGATGATGGGCCGTTGCGCATGGGCGGTGATTTTATCCGCGAATTAAATGGCGGGCGCGGCGGTGATACATCACATGCCTGCATGCCTGGCTGTTTGATCAAATGCAGCAATGTTTATGTTGATGATACGGGACGCGAACTGGTTTCGCCGCTGGAATATGAAACCATTGGTTTGCTTGGCACAAATTGCGGGCTTGATGATCCCGATGATGTGGCAAGATTGAACGAAACGGCAAATGATCTTGGCGTTGATAGTATCGAGCTTGGTGCCACCATTGGTGTTTTGATGGAGGCTGGCATTGGCGCATTTGGTGATGTTGGCTTTATGCAATCTTGTCTTGAAGATATCCGCCTTGGCAATGAACGTGGCCGTCTTTACGCGTCCGGAACGGCGCGGGTTGGCAAGGCGTTTGACGTTGCGCGGGTGCCGGTGATCAAACAGCAGGCCATCAGTGCCTATGATCCGCGGATTATCGAAGTGACTGGCATTTCGATGATGCTAACAGCGCAAGGTGCTGATCATACGGTTGGCAATGCGCCATCTTTTAAATGTGATGACAAAACCATTGATGAATTGGTTGCCGAAAGCCTGCGTATGCAAATCAACAGCGCGGTTGCTGATTCCTTTGGGCTATGCGTATTTGGTCGGTCGGTCACAGATGATAATCTCAAATTGATCGCCGATGCGATCAATGATTCCTTTGACGCTGATGTGACGCCTGAATTTATCACCGGTATCGGTTTTGAAACCTTGCGGTTAGAAGCCGCCTTTAACAAGGCCGCAGGTTTTGATCAGGAAGATGATGAATTGCCGTCATTCTTCTGTGATGAGCCATTGCCGCCAACGGGTAAGATGGCACGCCTCTATAGCCGTGAAGTGAATGCCGCAATGCAAAATCTTATGGAAGCGCAAAGCCGTTAACGATAAGATTTTGGGTGAGGTCTAGAATGCAAAGCAAGGCTGTGGCGCGGAGAGTTTAATGCAAGGTGAAGTAAGCGCAGGTGCCGCCGATTATGTGAAGGTTGATAGTCTAGAGGCAGCCATTGCCACGCTTGCCAAAGGGCCAAGAACCATTCTTGCCGGCGGCACGGATGTGTTTCCCCGATTGCAGGATCGGCCCTTGAGCGGCGCGATCTTGGATATTTCGGGAATTGCCGCGCTTGGCACGGTCGCATTTGATGGTGACTATTGGCGGATTGGCGCGGCTGCCAGCTGGCGAACGCTGATTGATGCTGATGTTCCGCCTGCCTTTGACGGGTTAAAGGCTGCCGCGCGTGAGGTCGGGTCAGTGCAAATTCAAAACCGCGCCACCATTATTGGCAATCTATGCAACGCCTCGCCTGCCGCAGATGGTGTGCCGCCCTTACTGACGCTTGATGCCGAGGTTGAAATTGCCGGTGCAGCTGGATTGCGTTATTTGCCGTTATCGGCATTTATTCTTGGCAATCGGAAAACCGCGCTTGGTGATGGCGAGATGGTAAGCGCATTGCGGATTCCGGCAGCATCAACAGCTGGACAATCAGGTTTTTTAAAGCTTGGCGCGCGATCATATCTGGTGATTTCGATCAGCATGGCAGCATTACGGCTAGTGGTTGATGATGCTGCCATCATTCGTGATGTGGCCGTGTCGATAGGCGCCTGTAGTGAAGTTGCAAAACGTATGGATCAGCTTGAGGACGTATTGCGCGATACGGCATTGGCAACCGCCAGCGCGCGGGTTACGCCTGATCTTTTCACTGGTCTTTCACCAATTGATGATGTGCGGGCAACGGCCGCCTATCGGCTGCAGGCATCATGCGAGATTACGCGCCGCCTGCTTTGCGAACAGCAATCGAATTTTGCCAAAGGGGTGGCGGCATGACCTGTTTTACCTTGAATGGCAAGCCGGTTAAAAGCCAGCTTCCGGCCAGCACCCGCCTGAGTGATGTTTTGCGTACTGAAATGGATTTGCCGGGTACCAAGATTGGCTGTAACGCCGGTGATTGCGGTGCTTGTAGCGTGCTTCTTGATGGCGCCCCGATTTGCAGTTGCCTGACAGCAATTGCGCAGGTTGAAGGTGCCGCAGTGACCAGCATTGAAGGGCTGCATGCTGATGGCACAATTGCCAAACTTCAAGATAGTTTTCTGGCGCATGGGGCTGCACAATGCGGTATTTGCACCCCGGGCATGATGGTGGCCGCATCGGCGTTATTGGCTGAAAACCCCACACCGAACCGGCATGATGTCGAAGATGCGCTTGGTGGGGTTTTGTGCCGTTGTACCGGCTATAGCAAAATCATTGATGCGGTTCTGGCGGTTGGTGGTGATGCCAAAATATCGCCGCGACCACAGGCAGGGCAGAATGTTGGCAGTCCCATCCGGCATCTCGATGGCCAGCCCAAAGTCGATGGCAGCCTGATCTATGGTGATGACGCGGTGCCGCAAGATGCGCTGTTGGTGCGGGTAATCCGCAGCCCGCATCATTACAGCAGTTTTACAATTGGCGATAAGGCAGGGTTTCTGGCAAGCCATCCGGGTGTTTTGGTGGTTCTTGATGCCAGCGATATTCCCGGGCGCAATTGTTTTGGGGTGATTCCGCCCTTTGCCGATCAGCCGGTTTTTGCCGAAACAACAGCCCTATATCGCGGTGATGCGGTGGCAGCGATCGTTGGTGACGCTGATGTGATAAGGCATTTTGACGAGGCCGATTTCCCGATCACATGGACCCCGCACGAAACGATGCTATCACCTGCATCAGCGATGGCAGATGGCGCGCCCAAACTGCATGCAAATCGTGATGGTAATATTCTTGTTCGAGGCTATGTCGAAACCGGTGACGCCGATCAGGCGCTTTCGGCGGCGGCGCACAAGGTTGAGATTCATACAACAACGCCCTTTATCGAACATGCCTATATTGAACCTGAGGCAGGCTATGCCACCCGCGAGGGTAACCGGATTGTCATTCATGGCTGTACGCAGGCGGCACAAATGGATCGTGAAAGCCTTGCCGAGATCATGGGCATCGAGCTTGATGCCGTTCGGGTTGTGCCATCGGCTTGTGGCGGCGGCTTTGGCTCAAAGCTGGATATGTCTTTTCAGCCCTATGTTGCGCTTGCGGCATGGGTGCTAGGGCGGCCGGCGCGTATTTGCTATAGCCGTGGCGAGTCAATGCGGGCATCGACCAAACGTCATCCATCCGATATCCGGCTTGCTGTTGGCTGTGACGAAACCGGTCGGATTAGCGGTTTTGTGTTTGATGGTATCTTTAACACTGGCGCTTATGCCAGCTGGGGGCCAACCGTTGCCAACCGTGTGCCAATCCATGCTAGCGGCCCCTATGCGACAAAAGATTACCGCGCCAATAGTGTTGCGGTTCATACAAATGCGCCACCAGCAGGCGCGTTTCGCGGGTTTGGTGTGCCGCAATCAGCGGTAGCACAGGAATGCGCCTTCGATCTGCTTGCCGAAAAACTGGGTATGGACCGATTGGCTTTCCGGCGGTTGAACGCATTGAAAAATGGTGTGCCAACCGTAACCGGTCAGGTCTTTAACAGCGGTGTTGGCATTGATGATTGTTTTGCCGCGCTTGAAGATAGCTGGCATGCCGCTAACGCATCTGCGGCTAGTTTTAACAAGACCGCGATCAGTGATGACAGCCCGTGGCGCAAGGGTGTTGGCATTGCCAGCTGTTGGTATGGTTGCGGCAATACGTCATTGCCAAACCCGTCAACAATGCGCATGGGCATCACTGCCGATGGCAGAATTATTCTGCATCAGGGCGCCATGGATATTGGCCAAGGTGCCAATACGGTGATTACCCAGATTGCCGCGGATGCGTTGGGCGTTCCGGTTCACGATGTACATATTCTTGGCGGTGATACCGATCTGACCCCTGATTGCGGGAAAACATCTGCTTCACGTCAAACCTTTGTTTCGGGCAAGGCAGCAATGCTGTCGGGCATGGCTTTGCGCGATATGGTGCTTCGGCATGGGAATGTTGATGCCAATGCCAAAATCACGCTTGATGGTGCGGTCTTGACGCTGGTTGATGCGGGTGGCGGTACATTGCGCATTGCCCTGACAGATATGCCGGTCAATGATTATGGCTATGTGTTTATGGCCGAAGAAACCTATGATCCGCCAACCAGCCCGCTTGATGAAAAGGGGCAAGGTATTCCCTATGCGGTATTTGGCTATGGCGCACAGATCGTTGAATTGTCGGTCGATGCGGCGCTTGGCCGTGTGCGGCTTGATAAGATCACAACAGCGCATGATGTCGGGCGGGCGATTAACCCCTTGCTTGTCGAAGGTCAGATCGAAGGTGGTGTTGCGCAGGGCATTGGCATGGCTTTGATGGAAGATTACCAACCGGGTCGCACCGAAAACCTGCATGACTATTTGATCCCAACGATTGGTGATGTGCCGCAATTTGATCATGTGATTGTTGAAGTTGCCGATGAAGAGGGGCCTTATGGGGCAAAGGGGCTTGGCGAACATGTTTTGATTCCAACCGCACCGGCAATCTTGAACGCCATCCGTCATGCAACGGGTGCCGCGATTTATGATTTACCAGCAACGCCTGATAAGGTTTGCGCGGCGATTGTGGCGGCGCAGGCTGCGCAAGGTAGGCCGTCATGACAGCAAAAACCAGTCGCGACAAACGCGTTGAAGACAAAATCCGCTGCGATGCCTGTCCGGTGATGTGTTATATCGCCGATGGCAAATCGGGGGCTTGTGATCGTTATGCGAATGAGGGCGGCCAGCTTATCCGGCTTGACCCGTTAATGGTGATGCAGCGCCGCGTTGATGATGGTGGTGAATTAGTGCCATTTCTTGATGGCAGTGACGCGTGGAATGGTGATCTGATCACCCCGCAAGATGCGTTTGTAACTGCAGTTGGGGCAGGCACAACCTATCCCGATTACAAGCCAGCCCCCTTTATTGTCAGCAGCATTGTTGATGATGTTGATATGGTGACGGTCGTGTCTGAAGGGATTTTCAGCTATTGCGGTGCCAAGGTTAAAATCGACACTGACCGGCATATTGGCCCTGAACGCGCGCTTGTGCGGGTTGATGGTGAACCGGTTGGCCATGTTACAACGGGTGAATATGGATCACAGATGCTGTCATTGGGCGGCGTGCATCATTTAACCGGTGGCGGTAAAAAAGAAGGCCGTGTCACCTGTGCCACCCTATTGGCGCTTTGCAATGGTGACGCGGTTGATATGCAGGTCGATGATGGATCAAGCCTTGTGTTGCAGGCGGGTAAAGCACCCGTGATCAATGGCGTTGTCGAGGCGCGCATGCGGGTTGGGTGCGGGTCGGCAACAATTGGCATGTTTGCCGCACAATGGCATAATCTGGTCGATGAGGTGGTCATTGTCGATGACCATATTACCGGCGTGATGTCTGAACATCAGGCAGGAAAAGTTATTGGCTGGCCTGCTAGCGGCATTAAAATTCTGGGTCGCCGGTCAACACCTGGCCGTTATTTTCAGGTGGCTGAACCGGGCACCGGTTGGGGCGGCACGAATCTAACCGATCCGCTTGCCATTCTTGGGCCATTCGATCCGAAGGTTGCCACGCCCGGACAGTCATTACTGATGGTCTCGACGACGGGTGAGCAATTTGCCTATTACGAACTTGATCAGGATTTACAGCCTGTCGAAACCGCCATGCCGGTGCGGTTGCAACCGTCAATCAAACGGATTGAGGAAAATTGCGAACCGGCATTAACCTCGGTCAGTTTCATGGGTGGGGCTGGCGGGTCGCTTCGTGCCGGTGTAACCGAAAATCCGGTGATGCTAACGCGTTCGGTCAAGGATGCTTTGACGCGGGTAACCTGCGGCGGGGCGCCGGTCTTTATCTGGCCTGGCGGCGGCATCACGCTGATGGTTGATGTGACAAGCCTTCCCGAAAATGCGTTTGGCTATGTACCAACCCCAGCATTGGTTGCGCCAATCGAATTTACCATGCGCAAGGATGATTATATCGCTCTTGGCGGCCATGTTGATCATATCATGTCGATTGATGATGTTCTGGCTGGCAAGGTCGGGTCACAAAATGATCATGATCTTGCTGGCAAAAGGCGATTTGCCCAGCAACCGCAAAATCCGTGGCCAATAAGGCGATAGGCCATGCTGTCGTCAGCCGCCACAACCGCTCGCCCGCCTGCTTTATCGGCGAATCTGCCTGCGGTAGTGGGACAACCGGTTCGAATGCCAAGCGGGGCAATGGCAAATTGGCTTGATCGCCGATTACATCTTCAACATGGGCCGATTGATTTAATCATCAACGCTGAAGGCGACAAAGCCGAAGTCGCCGCCGCCTATGCCCGCGCCGCCGATGCGTTTTGCGGCCTTCTTGATCGGTTGGTCGATGAATTGACGATGCTGCGATTACCCGCCGACTCAAACACCATCAACCGCCTGAAAGGACCCGTTGCCAAACGCATGGCGGCGGCGATCAGCCCGCATTTGCCGCGCCATGACAAGGCTGATTTCATCACCCCAATGATTGCCGTTGCGGGAAGCGTTGCTGATGAAATATTGCTGGCAATGGGCAATCAGCTCGATCGGGCTTCGGTCAATAATGGCGGTGATATTGCGCTCTATCTTGGCAAGGGTGCCTTTTTTGATATCGGCATTGCCGATGACCGCGACACGCATCTTAGCGATTTTGCGATGGCCGCTTCGGGGGGTGGTGGCGGGCATATGCCCCTTCATGGCCGGATCAGGCTGCATGACCATGATCTCATTGGTGGTATTGCGACAAGCGGTTGGCGGGGACGAAGCCTGTCACTTGGGATTGCAGATTCGGTTACCGTGCTGGCACAAAATGCGGCGGCTGCCGATGTTGCCGCTAGTTTGATTGCCAATTCGATTACCATATTGTCACCGGCAATTACACGCCAGTCGGCGGCTAGCCTTGTGCCGGATAGTGATTTAAAAGACCGGCTTGTCACGGTTGATGTTGGCCCTTTAAGCGCCGATGAAATTGATCATGCGCTTGCCGCCGGTGCAGCTCTTGCTCGCCAAATGTGTGATGACGGGCAGATCATGACCGCCTATGCGCGGCTTGGGAGGCGAAGCTTTATCATTGCCAATGAATGAGTGGTGCGTGAATAGGTGGCGCGTGCATGATTGGCGGTATTTTGCAAAAGCGGCTTGGTCATGGCGTCAAAATCGGTCACTCTGGCCGGCAAATGATTTCCCGCCCATTTTATGGGCCGCATTTATTGAGTTCCGTTTATGGGCTGTGGATATTGATGACTGATTTAATTGTGTTTGATAAGGATGGGGTGATCCTTGATCTGGAGGCGACATGGCTGCCGGTGGCGCGGGCTGTGGCGCATTATACCGCAAGCCGTATTCCCGATGATTGGGAAGGCGATATTGGCGGGGTTGAATTGCTGGCGGCCATTGGCGTTGATGAAGCTGCTGGCCAAATTGACTCACGCGGTATTTTTGCCGCTGGTTCTTTTGCTGATATTCGTAGCTGTTGGCAGAAAATGCTGCCAAACCATATGATCAAGCTTGATCAGGATGATCGCTATAAGCAGGAAGTACAAATATTGGTCGATCGGCATGGGCGCAATCAGACTGTGCCAAAAGGCGAGGTTGAAGCGCCGCTTCGCCAGCTTCACAAGGATGGCTATCAGCTTGCGATTTTGACCAATGACAGTGAAAGCAGCGCCAAAAGAAACATGCAGGATATTGGCGTTCTGGATTTATTTTGTACGGTGGTTGGTGCGGACAGTGGCTTTGGGTCAAAACCCGGGCCGCATGGGTTTTTGCACTGTTGCCAGATTGCCGGTGTGACACCAGCGGCAAGCATTATGGTTGGGGATACGATGGCTGATTATGGTGCGGCCATTGCGGCAAAGGCGGGTGATTTCATCTGTATTGCCGACAGCATTGACAACCGCCCACATCAAGATATTCATCACGAGAATGTTATTGGCAGGATTGATCAATTGCCTGCCTTAATGGCGCGGCGGTCTTTGCGGTAGCTCTGGAATTTGCGGATAGGATTATCATGGCAGATCAAATCATTATCGTTGGTGCCAGTCATGCAGGGATTTCCTGCGCTGAACAATTGCGGGCAAATGGTTATGCTGGCCGAATCTGCATCATTGACCGGCTGGTTGGCGCGCCGCTGGAACGCCCGCCATTATCAAAGGCCTTTTTGCAGGCGGATGGTCATGATGATGCCAAATTTCTTTTACGGCGACCCGATTGGTTTGCCGCACATGATATTAAATTGCTTGATGGACGCAATGCGGTGTCGATTGATCCGCTGCAAAAACAGCTAAATCTCGATGATGGCAGTCAGCATGGCTATGACAGGCTGGTGCTTGCCACTGGGGCGGTGCCGCGACAGCTTGCGGCGGCGGCGGGTCTTGATGGGGTGTTTGTGCTTCGCCATCCTGATGATGCACATGCTTTGCGCGCGGCGGTTTCGGGTCGCCAGCATGCGGTGGTAATTGGCGGCGGTTATATCGGGCTGGAAGTTGCGGCAAGCTTGACCAAGCTTGGGCTTCGCGTCGATTTGGTCGAAATGGCTGACCGGCTGTTGGCGCGGGTGGCAAGCCCGCAAATCTCGGCGTTTTTTGCCGAATTGCATCAAAGCCATGATGTTGGGCTGCATATTGGCGCAAATTGTCAGGAAATTTTGCAAAAGGACGGTGCCTTTACTGGCGTGCAGCTTGGTGATGGCCGCCAGATTGCGGCTGAATTACTGCTTGTCGGGATTGGCGTTCTGCCTGATCTGGATCTGGCAGCTTCAGCTGGGATTGAGGCGGGCAACGGCATTATAGTTGATGCAATGATGCAAAGCTCGGTTCAGGATATTTTTGCGATTGGTGATGTGGCGCTGATTGATGGTGCGGCTTTACGAATCGAATCGGTTGATAATGCCCAAATGACCGCGGCGCGCGCTGCGGCTGTCATTTGCGGTCTTGCCCAACCGGCAATGGCAGCGCCGTGGTTCTGGTCGGAACAATTTGATGTTCGTTTGCAATCGGCAGGTATTGTGCCGCTGGCATCGCCCGATCTTCGCCATCAACTGCGACCTGGAAAACGCGAAGGCGGGTTTTCCGTCTGGAGCTATGGCAACAATGGGAAATTGGCCGCGGTTGAGGCTGTTCGTGATCCGGCGGGCTATATGCTTGGCAAAAAATGTCTTGATCTTGGGTTGTCGCCTGATCCTGAAGATATTGGCAATGTCGATTTTGATCTCAAAGGTTTTGTTGCAGCGGGGAACGAAAAATGAATTATCAGGACGCGGCCTTGCATAATAAACCGGCATTTATTGACCTTCGAAGCGACACTGTAACAAAACCAACCGCGGCAATGCGCCAAGCCATGGCAACAGCCGAAGTGGGTGATGATGTTTATGGGGATGACCCCACGGTTAATGAACTTCAGGACAAGGTTGCCACGCTTCTTGGCAAACAGGCTGGCCTGTTTGTTGCGAGTGGTACCCAGTCTAATCTTGTCGCGCTATTATCGCATTGCCAGCGCGGTGATGAATTGCTGGTTGGTGATTGCTATCATGTTCATCGCTATGAGGCTGGTGGGGTTTCGGTTCTTGGCGGCGTGATGATGGAGGCAATTGGAACCGACCATCGCGGTTTGATGACACCATCGCAAATTACCAAGGCCGTCAAGCCGGATGATCCGCATTGCCCGATTAGCCGTTTGCTATGTCTTGAAAACACCATATCTGGTCATGTTCATGATGTGGGGGTTATTGCTGGTCTTGCCAAAGCTGGAAAAGATAGCGGGCTTGGCGTGCATCTTGATGGGGCAAGGCTGATGAATGCTGCGGTAAAGCTTGGCGTGCCTGCCAAGCAGATTGTTGATTCGGTTGATAGCGTGTCCTTATGCCTGTCAAAGGGGCTTGGCACACCGGCGGGATCGGTTCTTGTTGGCGCGCATGATTTTATTGCGCGGGCGCGCCGGATGCGCAAACTGGTTGGCGGTGGCATGCGTCAGGTTGGCATTCTGGCGGCGGCAGGCATTTATGCGCTTGATCACCATATTGACCGGCTTGCCGATGATCATGTGATGGCGCGGCGACTTGCCGATCAATTAAATGACATTGGAGCGATCACGGTTAATGCTGATCTGGTTGAGACAAATATGTTGTTTATGACGGTTCCCGAAGGGGCGGCAGACCCGCTTCGGGCGCATCTCGCATCGCGCGGTATTTTGCTTGGCGGTGGTGATCGCGTGATCCGGCTTGTTACCCATCTTGATATTGATGTGAAAGCGGCTGATCAATTTGCTGCTGAACTCGCCGATTTTTTTCAATAAGACGCATTTGAACAAAAACAGCCGATAAGATGGCGTAAAGGGAATAATCGTTTCGGCCTAACTTATGGCACTATCTCGCCGATTTAAGCGCGGTTAGATCATCTGTTTTTGGAAGGCTTGTCATGGCGGTACAATTATCCATTGGTGCGCGGGTTCGCAAAAGCCCGTTTTTTGAGGCGAGCTGTAAGGCCGGTCTGGCCGCGGCTAGTGTCTATAATCGTATGTATATGCCAACAAGCTATGGCGATCCGGCGGCTGAATATGATCGGCTGATCAATGGTGTTACCATGTGGGATGTTGCGGTTGAGCGGCAGGTTGCGCTGAAAGGGCCGGACGCGCTGGCATTGGCGCGGTTGCTGACCCCGCGCAACCTTGATGGTTTGGTCATTGGGCAGGGGAAATATGTACCAATCTGCAATCACAGCGGCGCAATCATCAATGATCCGGTATTGCTGCAAGTGGCCGAGGATGAAATCTGGCTGTCGATTGCCGATAGCGATATTCAATTATGGGCAAGCGCAGTTGCCGGCACGTTAAAGCTGGATGTCGATGTTTATGAGCCCGATGTCTCGCCACTTGCTATTCAGGGGCCAAAGGCGGTTGACGTTGTGTCTGACCTTTTTGGTGAGTGGGTTCGTGAACTGAAATATTTTGGATTTCGCGTCACTGAACTTGATGGCATCCCGCTTGTTGTGGCGCGCTCTGGCTGGTCAAAGCAAGGCGGCTATGAGCTGTATCTTCGTGATTTCAGCCGCGGCGATGATTTGTGGGCGCGTGTTGCTGAAGCTGGCAAGCCGTATGATATTGGGCCGGGGACGCCAAATTACATTGAACGGATTGAAAGCGGCCTGATTTCCTATGGTGCTGATACTGATTCCAGAACCAACCCATTTGAACTTGGCATGGATAAATTCATCGCACTCGACCAGCCACATGATTTTATTGGCAAGGATGCGCTGATCGCCATGAAAAAGGCGGGTATCAGCCGCCGGTTCATGGGGTTCATTATTGATGGCCCCGCCCTTGCCGCAACAAATGAAGATCGGCTTTTTATCAGCTTTGATGGGGAAAATGCTGGCTATGTCAGCGCTTGTGTTTACTCACCACGCGTTGGCGAAAATATTGGCGTTGGAATGGTGTCAACCACCCCGATCGACAAGGGACAATCGGTGACAATCCATATGGCTGATGGCCTGCGGTCAGCCCGAATCGTGCCGCTTCCTTTTCTCTAGGGGTTGCCCAAGGGTTGCCTGAGGGCTGGCATGAAACTGGTCATGCAACGGCAATTCAGATTGAATTGGCCATTTCGCATAGACAAGATTGCTAGCGCGATTGTCTGTTTGGCCATTGGCGCTGTCTTTTGATGCTGTTTCCTATGCTAAATCATTGCTTAAATTCATTTAATTCAATTATGAATTTGGCTAGCGTTAAGATATGCATGGCCATGAAAGCGAAATATTAACAACGACATTTTTGATGCTAAGCGCGGTTAGCTTTGGCTTGATCCTGCGCTGGCTCAAACAGCCACCATTGGTTGGTTATATTCTGGCTGGTCTGGCCTTGGGGCCTGCGGGGCTTGGCCAGAGCCGCGCCCATGCAGGCCAGCTGACCGTTGGCGTGCTGGTGGCGCAGGATATCGCGGTTGTGCCGATGCTGGTTTTTGCACAATCGGGCATCGATGTGTTGCAGCAATGGCCATTATTGCTGGTGCGGGTGGTGATTGCATTAGTGATATTGGCGGCGTTGCTGGTATGGATTGGTAAAACCGCCCACCAAAGATTGCCAATGGCAGTGCTGCTGGAAGGCAATGTCGAGCTGGCAATTCTGTTCAGCCTTGGCATTTGTTTTCTGGCGGCAAGCCTGACTGGCTATATTGGATTGTCGCCTGTATTTGGCGCATTTTGCGCCGGATTGGCGCTTGCCCACACAAATTTACGCAAAGCCGTTTTGGATGCAATTCAGCCGGTGCAATCGCTATTGCTTGTGGTGTTTTTCGTCTCGATTGAGCTGCTTGTAGATCTGGAATATGTCAAAAGCCATTGGGGGGTGATTGTTGGTGTGACCTTTGGTGTTCTGTTTATCAAAACCCTTCTTGGATGGGCGCTTTTAACCATTGGCGGCGAGCCGGCGGGACGGGCGTTTGTGTCATCGCTTGTCACCCCACAAATCGGCGAATTCAGCTTTGTTCTGACAACAAGCGGGGTCGCATCGGGCATCTTTATGAGTTTTGAAGCAGACTTCCTGCTGGCGGTGATCGCCGCAAGCCTGTTTTTATCACCCTTATGGAGTGGGATGCTTCATTATCTGGTGATTCGCTATCGGATTCATGGTCCTGTTGCGCTGCCGTCCAACCCAGCCGAGCGTGAATAGAAAAAAAGGTCGCCCCAAAACTTTGGGCGACCCACTTGTATCTAGTCCATGATTAACATGGCCAACGTACAATTTGTTTTATCGCAAAAGGCGATGGCTTATTCGACGACTGAAAGACCAACAGCGGCCATTTTGCCGTTACGCTGTTCTTCGAGTTCGTAAGATACCTTCTGACCTTCGTTCAAACCATTCAGGCCTGAATTCTGGACAGCAGTGATATGTACAAATACATCATTGCCGTCATCATCCGGATTGATAAAGCCATAACCTTTTTGGGTGTTAAACCATTTCACAGTACCCTGTGCCATATTATCTAGTCTCCAACTTCAGCCTTGATCTGCCGGTGATCGCAGCCCATTATCTTTTTAACACGACTTCTATGCGGCATCGAACCTTTGTTGGATTCTAGTCTCATAAAGCCCTTTCGGCAAAATACATATGGGAACAGCAATATATAAAGTCAAACAATAAATGATCGTCGATGGCTTGAGTGCTGGCGTCGGGGCTATTTTTCTGCGGAAAAATGAAGGGGTGGCAAGGCCTACAGTGATGGCGCGATGTCAATCTAAATGACCATTATATGTCGCAATTTGGTGGTGGATGCCGATTTATGGAAAATCCCAAAAAAAACAGTCTGGCGGGCATTTGCTTCTCGCTAAGTGCCGGAATTTTATGGGGAATTGTTCCTGTTTACATCAAATTCATTGATGCTGACGATCCTTATGAAATTGTCGCGCATCGGTCGCTATGGTCGGCTGTGTTGCTGTTTATCATTTGCTGGATTGCGGGTCAGCTTGGCGAGATTTGGGTCACGATCAAACAACCCAAGAATTTATTAAATTTTTTTATCACAACGTTCTTTTTGTCGCTGAATTGGGGGATTTATGTCTATGCCGTGCAGACCGGACAGGTGGTGTCGGCAGCGCTTGGTTATTTCATTTATCCGCTTTGCACAGTGTTGCTTGGCATTCTTGTGCTTGGCGAACGGCTTGATAAATGGGCGTGGCTTGCCATTGGGCTTGTTTGTCTTGGCGTGATGGCAAAGGCGATGATGATTATGGATGTGCCATGGATTTCTTTGGCACTAGCAGGCAGCTTTTCGCTTTATGCCGTTATTCGTAAACGGATGGATATGGATCCGTTGCAAGGGCTGTTTATTGAAACGCTGTTTTTACTGCCCTTTGCCATTGGCTTTCTATTCTGGATGGCGGCAAATGGGCAAGTGCCATTTTTCGGCGGTGGTGCCGTTAATGTTTCGCTGGCGCTGCTGGCTGGCGGCATTACGGTTTTGCCGCTTGTGCTGTTTTTGAAGGGCAATAGTGCGCTGAACATGACGATGGCAAGCCTATTGTTTTACAGCAACCCCACCATGCAGCTTTTGCTTGGCGTGATGGTTTTTTCCGAAGAATTTATGCTTCGTGATTTAGTGGCCTTTGGGCTGATATGGATCGGGATTGCAGTTTATTTCACAACACGGGCGCGGGTGGCGCGGCTTGCGGTTCCAGCACCGTAATGCTTGGGTATCTTGATAATCGGGGTCTTGATACGGGTGCTTTGACGCGGGTTGCAAAAAAGCCGGACAAAAGTCCGGCTTTGGTTTTGCGATCATGCGATTGGCATTTGACTAATCAATTAATTTTGCTGAAATGATCTGGTCGGGTTCGGCAGGCGGCTCACCAATTGCCAGCTTTTGAACGGCATCCATGCCATTTTCAACCTGTCCCCAAACGGTATATTGACCGGTGAGATGGCCGCAGCCGTCAAAGCAGATAAAGAACTGGCTATCACCGCTGTCAGGGCTCATCGAACGTGCCATGCCAACAGTGCCATTACGATATTCATAATCACTAAATTCGGCTGTTAATTTGGTTCCTGATCCACCCATTCCGGTGCCTGTTGGATCGCCTGTTTGCGCCATAAATCCAGGGATTACACGATGGAAAATAATGCCGTCATAAAATCCAGACGCCGCCAGTTCGGAAATGCGGGCAACATGGTTTGGGGCAATGTCGGGAAGTAGTTTGATTTCAATCTGTCCCTGACTTGTTTCAAGTAGAAGATTTGAGCCGGTCGCGGCCACACTTGTTTCACTCATAATTAAAAATCCAACTCCTAGCATGCTTAATAGAAAAGACTTCATAGAAAAATCCTTGCAAAAAAGGCAATCTGACTAGAACAGCGCGTCAAGCTGTTCGTCTGTCAAATTCCCGGGAACAACGGTAATGGGAACACGGCAACGCGATGCGCCGCGTGCCATCAGGAATGTAATCAAAGGGCCAGCCGTTTCCGACTGCGTATCGGCACCAAGAACAAGAAGGCTGATCTCATGTTCCTGATCAATCAACTCTAACAGTTCATCACGAATATCACCCTCGCGGACATAAAGGATTGGCGTTCCGTTGGTTAGTGTTTTGACATAATCGGCATGAATGGCCATTTTGGCTTCGGCTTCTTCACGCGCTTCTGCGCGCATCAATTCACCGACACCCGCCCAATATTCAAAGTCGGCAGGAACAATACAATACATCAAAGCCACGCGGCCACCGACAGATCGGGCGCGTCCACAGGCGAATTGTAATGCCTGATGCATTTCCTCGCTATCATCAACAACAACAAGAAAGACCGGTTGTTTTGGTTTCGCCGTTGATTTTGTCATACTATCTAGACCTCCACTATCATCGGGGGTATGAAAGCTTAGTTGCGCCGGAACGCAGCTGCGGCCAACCAGCCAGCAGCAACCGCGAATAGGATCGCAAATATTCCATATAATGCTGAATAGTCATGCGCAAAATTGTAAATGCCAGCACTCAACCCCCCTTTATTGATATAAAGATTGGTGATGTCTTCACCGATTGCAACACCGTTGCGGAATTGCAGAACCCGAACAATATATGTGCCAGACAGAATATTTGCTGGCAATTTTACCTCAGCACGGAACAGCGCGTTTTCGGTCAAGGTGACATTGCCAGTTTGATCTGGCCATAAATTAATGCTTGCCATATTGGCCTGAAGCGCCGTGATAAACTCACTTGCCGTTGGTTTTGGCTGGCCAGCAACAGGCGTCTCGGCTGCGATTTTCAACCCAATATTATTTGTGCCAATCGCAAGCGAGGTAAGTGTTTCGGGGCTGGTAATCTTGTCGATTGGGCTGGTAGCAAGAATGGTGTAAAGGCTTGGCACCTTTTGCCAAATATTGGTTTCGACATTAATCCAGATGCCAGCACGATTTGCTTTTCGCCGCTGGGCGATATCGGTTGGCGGACCACTAATCACAACCAGAATATCATCACCAACCGCGCCATCAACTGCACCGAATAACAATAAATCGGTACCGTGGAATCCGCTGGTAATCGCGATATTTGATTTTGACAGATCAGCAACCAAACGGCTGGAATTTGCCGCGGCAAGACTTGTCATGCCAAGCAGCAGAATAAAGCCAAGAATGAATTGACGGGCGCGGATCATTTCAACAGCTCCACGCTAAACAGGTCATCAGGCCGAAGGGCGAGATCGAAACCAAGCTTGATACAGACCGCCAGCACGATCAATGCCAATAGCCCGCGAAGCTGTTCGCCGCGCAATAATGCGCTTGCCCTTGTGCCAAACTGCGCGCCAATAACCGCGCCAAGCAACAGCAAACCGGCAAGCATGAAATCAACCGTCTGGGTTTGCACCGATTGCAGGAACGTGACGTTGGCTGTCACAAAAATAATCTGGAACAAAGATGTGCCAACAACAACCGAGGTTGGCATGCCAAGAAGATAGATCATCGCTGGCACCATGATAAAGCCGCCACCAACACCCATGATCGCCGCCAAAACGCCAACAAAGGCGCCAATGGCAAGTGGCAAAAGTGCGCTGATATATAGCTTTGACCGGCGGAACCGCATTTTTAACGGCAAACCGTGAAGCCAATTATGCTGATGCAATTTGGTTTTGCGGCCGCCCGGCCGGCGCGTGCGCAAAATGGTTCGCACGCTTTCCAGAAGCATCAAAAACCCGATGATGCCAAGAAACACGACATAAGACAGCTTGATCACAAGATCAATCTGCCCCATTTCACGAAGTGTGGTGAAAAGCATCACACCAAGCGAAGATCCGATAACACCGCCAAGCAGCAAAATACCGCCCATTTTGAAATCGACATTGCCGCGCCGCATATGTGCCAAAACGCCCGATACGGATGATGCCACAATCTGATTGGCCTCGGTCGCAACCGCAACCGCTGGTGGAATGCCAAAAAAGATCAATAAAGGCGTCATCAAGAAGCCGCCACCAACACCAAAAAGCCCCGAAAGGAACCCAACACCGCCGCCAAGACCGATGATGATGCCGATATGCATCGAAATTTCAGCAATAGGTAAATAAATATACATTGATGCCAGCATCAGGAATGTGAATTTGACGCAAAAGGGCGGGTCGGGGGAAACCCAAAAAAAATGAAACCGATTTGCGAGTCCGGTGTCGCATAGAGTGCCGTTCGATGCAAGGGCAATCCGCCTCTTTGGTCTGCGTCTCGCTTGTGCCGAAATAGGCTGATTGCAGGTTAATCCGTGCCATTAATTTGGCCAAGCAAGGGCGCAAAAGCTAGTGAGGCAAGGGTCAATGAAGCAACAACAAAGCTATCGGTTCATTGCATTATGTTGCTTTGTTAAAAAACAGATTAGATAAATTTGCGCCAAAATTCTGTTAATGACGGGTTCGGCGCATCATGCGCTTCTGTGATGTGCTTTTTGCAAAATCTTGTTGGTATGAGACCAAGAGTTGCTAGACTGTGGCCATGAAAACACCAATTTCACCTAAAATCAGCCTTGAGCGTTTGCGCCATGTTGCCGCGCAGCAATTTGACATTCGGATTGCCAGTGATGGCCGCTGGTTCCATGAAGGTGATGAAATTCGCCGTTTTGAGCTGGTCAAATTATTTGCCTCAATTCTGGTTCTTGATGACGACGGTGATTACTGGTTGGCAACGCCTGCCGAAAAGGGACGGATTACGGTTGATGACGCGCCTTTTATCATTCGTGATATGACGGTAAAAACCGGCGTCCGACCCCAGCAAAATGAAATATGCTTTCACAGCAATATTGATGAAACGGTTTTGCTGGACATAAAGCACCCGCTGCAATTGCGGGCTGGCGTACAATCACCCGATCTTCGCCCCTATATTGAGGTGCGCGACGGCTTGCTGGCCAAATTATCGCGGCCGGTCTATTACCAGCTTGCCGATTATGCCGAGGTCGGGCCAGATGGCCGGCTTGGCGTATGGAGCCATAATCAATTTTTTGCGTTAGAGGCCTGATGTCCCACTTGTCTGATAACCCAGCCATAGTGACCGACACCGCGTTGCAAATCACCCATTTGGATTTGCAACAGCGTCTTGGTTCCTGTTTGAATCCGCTTGCCGATATGGCGGCAATGGGGCTTGACGCGGCGCCAGTGCCTGATCGGCCGGCCGCAATTTTGGTTCCGCTGTTGCGATCGGCGGGTCATTGGCATGTTTTGATGACCAAGCGCGCCGAACATCTGGCGCATCATGCAGGACAGATCAGCTTTCCCGGTGGTAAGGTTGAACCTGATGATGACGGGCCAGTTTCGGCGGCGCTTCGTGAGGCTTTTGAAGAAGTGCGCCTGATGCCACAATCGGTTAGCATCGCTGGCGGGCTTGACGCGGTGCGTAGTCCGGCAGGGTTTATCGTCCAGCCTATTGTTGGTATTGTTGGCGGGGATGACGGTCTGGATGGTTTGGTGGCTGATCCGGCCGAAGTTGATTTAATTTTTACCCTTCCCCTGTCGCATGTCATCAATCCCGGCAATTTCCGTTTGGTACCGCGCGAAACCGACGGTCGGCGCAATGATTATTGGGTTGTTGACCATGATGATCATCTGATTTGGGGGCTTTCGGCGCGCGTGTTGAACGATCTTCATCGGCGCATCGGCAAGGCCGTTTGATCTTGCCGCACGCAAACCCAATATATAAATCGATATGGCGAAAAGCTAATCACCAAAATGGTGACACGAAACAGAAACAACATTGGAGTGGATTTAAGATGCGAGCCTTATTGGTAATTTTGTCCGCCCTTGGTGCGGCATTTCTGGTTATGGGATATGTACGAAACTGGCAGATGCGAAAGGCTATCAAAACTGGCAAGCCAGTTGAAGCGATCAGTAATAATTACATCTTAGGGGCGCTTGTCGGATTCGTCGTGTTTGCGCTTGGCGTCTGGTGGTTGGAATCAGATAGCGCACCGGCAAATGCAACCTATTCGCCTGCTAAAATTGAAAATGGAACAGTAACCGGGGGCGGTTTTGAGCAGCCCAAGTGACGATGATTTTGGCGGCTTGCCCGCTTGGGCGCAACGGCCGCTTGTCATGCAGATTTTTGCCCAAGCGCTGGCGCTTGGTGGCGAGGCGCGCATTGTTGGTGGGGCGGTTCGTGATTGGCTTGCCAATCATCCGGTTGGTGACATTGATATGGCGATTAATTTGCCAATCGAAACTGTGGCAGGGCATATGGTGGCTTGCGATATGCGCGTTGTTGAAACCGGCCTGAAACATGGCACAATCACGCTGTATGACGATGATGATCAAATCGAATTAACCCAAACCCGCGTTGATCTGGAAACCGATGGGCGTCATGCAATTGTGGTGCATGATCAAGATTGGGCGCGTGATGCAGTAAGGCGGGATTTTACCATCAATGCCTTATATCTCGATAAATCTGGCGGCATTTTTGATCCGCTTGACGGCAAGGCCGATTTGCAGGCTGGCCGGTTGCGCTTTGCTGGTGATGCTGGCCTGCGGGTGCAAGAAGATGCTTTACGCATGATTCGCTATTGCCGGTTTTTGCCGCGCTTTGCGGCAATGGGAATTGACCCGCAAGCCGAAATGGCGTTGCGCGAACATGCCAACCTTTGCACTGGCCTGTCTGGTGAGCGTGTGGCCAATGAAATGCGGCGCATTATGGTTGGTGGCCGCCTCAAAGATGTCATTGGCCTGATGCAAGAAACCAAAATTGACCAAGCCGCGCTAGGCCTATCGCTTGATCCATCACGATTGGCAAATGATGATGACATCGGGTCAATGATTGCCGGTCTTGGCGCGAATGTTGATTTTGCGTGGCTGGTCAATTTGGCTGTGGCCATACCGGTGGGATCAGCCTCGCTTTTGGCAAAGCGGCTGCGGCTAAGCCGCGCTGAAGAACGGTGTCTTACCCGGCTTGATCTTGGGCTTGGCGATGATGATATGACGCGGCTATGTGGGGCAAGATGGCGGCAAGCTGCCTATTATCTTGGCGATATGGCGGCATTGCTTTTTGCCGTTCAATCATGGCGCGATGGCCATGCGCTCGATACGTCACGCCTTGCCGAACTCACCGTATGGACGCCACCGCAAAACCCAATCTGCGGGGCAGACTTATTGTCGCACGGCGTTGACAATGGCCCGGGTCTGGGTCAGATGTTAAAGGAAGCCGAACATCGGTGGGTGACGTCAAATTTCACACTTGGAAAGGCGGCGCTGCTGGAATGGCTTTTTGGGAATTAGGTAAAGGTAATCATGGCCGCAATAGCAAGCCAATCCACGCCATCAATCGCGCAAAAAAAGACCGATGCAAGTGACTGGTTTCGAACACTTCGCGATGAGATTTGCGCGGTTTTTGAAACGATTGAAGATGCCGGCCGGGATGATGATCGTCCGGCTGGCCGTTTTGCGCGCAAGAACTGGCAGCGCGATGGCGGTGGCGGCGGCGAGATCAGCCTTATGCATGGCCGTGTGTTTGAAAAGGTTGGGGTGAATATCTCAACTGTTTTTGGCACATTTTCAGATGATTTTAAAGGCCAGATCAGCGGTGCCGAAGATGATGGCAGGTTCTGGGCGTCCGGCATTTCATTGGTGGCGCATATGCGTAATCCGCATGTACCGGCTGCCCACATGAATACAAGATTTATCGCGACTTCGAAAAACTGGTTTGGCGGTGGTGGCGATTTGACCCCGCTTTTACCCGATGCGGCGGCGGGTGCTGAATTTCATGCAGCGTTAAAAGCCGCCTGTGACAGCCATGATCCTGATTATTATCCAAAATATAAAAAATGGTGTGATGAATATTTCTATTTACCCCATCGTGACGAGCCGCGCGGGGCGGGCGGAATTTTCTATGATAATTTGAACAGCGGTGATTGGGCCAAGGATTTTGCCTTTACCCGCGATGTGGGAACCGCTTTTAAAAATGGCTATGCCGAGATTGTCAAAAGCCGCATGGATTTACCCTGGACTGACGATGATCGTCATGCCCAGCTTGTGCGCCGCGGCCGTTATGTCGAATTTAATTTGCTCTATGACCGTGGCACGTTATTCGGTTTGAAAACCGGTGGAAATATCGAAGCGATTTTGATGAGTTTGCCGCCTGAAGTGCGCTGGCCGTAATGGTTTTGACGTTTGGAATCATGAGACTGGCTAATTTTCGGCAAATTTTGCGCGAAACATGCAAAATTAGGGTAGGAAAACAGGGCGCGACCATGCTAGGAAATCTGCAACAAATTTTGCCAGCCGGCATGTTTGATCTAGCAAGACCGAAACGAGTTTTGTTCATGTCGAATAACATGTTCGGAAAACAGCGTTAAAGAGGACAAGATGGCTAAATCGGATACAAACAAAAACCCCGCTAAAGGTGATGTTCAAGAACCGGGACGTCGCGATTTTATCGTTGTGGCGACCTATGCGATGGCAGGCCTTGGTGCCGCTGCAGTTGCTTGGCCACTGATTGATCAGTTGAACCCAGCTGCCGATACTTTGGCGCTTGCCAATATCGAAGTTGATATTTCGAAAATCGCTGTTGGCCAGTCGATCACTGTGAAATGGCGCGGCAAGCCGGTGTTTATCCGCCATCGTACCGCTGATGAAATCGCCCGTGCAAATGACACGAACCTCGATGATTTGCGTGATCCGCAAGTTGATACAGCGCGCGCTGAAAAGCCTGAATATCTGGTTCTGGTTGGTGTTTGTACGCATCTTGGTTGCGTTCCACTTGGTCAGAAAACCGGTGAGGTGCGTGGTGACTATGATGGGTGGTTCTGCCCCTGTCATGGATCGCATTACGATACATCAGGCCGGATTCGCAAAGGCCCTGCGCCGACAAATCTAGAAGTCCCGCCTTATAGTTTCCTATCCGACTCGGTCGTCCGTATCGGCTAATTATTTATCTAATCACTGAAAATCAAAGGTGCAAAAACGATGTCTGCCAACCAGTTTAAAAGCCCGGTAGTACGATGGATTGATCATCGGCTGCCTGTTTTTTCAATGTTGCATCATACAGCGCATGATTATCCAACGCCCAAAAACCTCAACTACATGTGGAATTTTGGCAGCCTTGCAGGCCTATCGCTGGCCATCATGATTGTGACAGGTATTGTGCTTGCCATGAGCTATACGGCTCATGTTGATTACGCATTCGACTCAGTCGAACGGATCATGCGCGATGTGAACCATGGATGGATGATTCGCTATATCCACATGAATACGGCGAGCTTCTTCTTCATTGTCGTTTACCTGCATATGTTCAGGGGGCTTTATTATGGCTCCTACAAAGCACCGCGTGAATTGCTGTGGATGCTTGGTGTGGTTATTTTCCTGCTGATGATGGCAACTGCGTTCATGGGCTATGTTCTACCTTGGGGTCAGATGAGCTTTTGGGGTGCGACCGTTATCACCAACCTGTTCTCGGCCATTCCTTATGTCGGTGAAAGCATCGTTACCTTGTTGTGGGGTGGCTTTTCGGTTGATAACGCAACATTGAACCGGTTCTTCTCCTTGCATTATTTGATGCCATTTATCATTGCCGGTTTTGTGGTTCTGCATATTGTTGCCTTGCACAGATTTGGATCAAACAACCCAATCGGCATTGATACAAAAGGCCCGCAAGACACGATTTCATTCCACCCTTATTACACAATCAAAGACGTGTTCGGCATTGCGGTATTCTTGCTTTTGCTGGCGATGGCTGTGTTTTTCTTCCCGAATGCAATGGGTCATCCAGACAATTATATTCCGGCGGATGCCTTGCAGACTCCGGCGCATATCGTTCCTGAATGGTACTTCTTGCCCTTCTATGCGATCTTGCGGGCGGTGCCTGACAAGCTTGGCGGTGTGTTGTTGATGTTTGGTGCGATTGCCGTTCTGTTTGTCCTGCCGTGGCTTGACAGATCACCTGTTCGCTCGGCACGGTTCCGGCCTTTGTTCCGTATTTTCTTCTGGCTGTTCTTCGTCAATGCCATCGCACTTGGCTATCTTGGTGGCAAGCCTGCTGAAGGAATCTACGTCATTTTGTCTCGCGTTGCGACGGCTTGGTACTTCCTGCATTTCCTAGCAATCTTGCCGCTATTGAGCATGTTTGAAACAACCAAACCTTTGCCGAAATCGATTTCGGAACCGGTGCTTGGATCATCGGGGAGGACAGCCTAATGTTGAAACGTCTTTTTATAGCATTGTTTGCCGTGACTTTGGCAGGCCCAGCGATGGCCGCTGGTGGCGATGTTGAATTGCAAAAGCGCGACTGGAGCTTTTCTGGCCCGTTCGGTACTTTTGATAAAGCCGCCATGCAGCGTGGATTTCAGGCCTATCGTGAAGTCTGTGCTGGCTGTCATGGCATGAAGCTGATTGCATTCCGCAATTTCGCCGATCTTGGTTATAACAATGACGAGATCAAGGCGATTGCCGCCGAATATGAAGTGCAGGACGGCCCGAATGACGATGGCGAAATGTTTATGCGTCCGGGTATCGCTGCCGACCGTATGCCATCACCATATGCCAACGACAATGCCGCCCGTGCGAGCAATAACGGTGCCTTGCCACCCGATTTGTCACTGATTGCCAAGGCGCGTGGTAATGGCCCAGATTATCTGTTCAGCCTTCTTGCCGGTTATAAAGATGCACCTGAAGGCATGACAGTGCCAGACGGCATGTATTACAACGCGGCTTATCCCGGCCATCTGATTGCGATGCCCCAGCCACTGTATGGCGAAGATGTGACCTATAGCGGTGATGCTGATGATTCGATTGAGGGTATTTCCAGCGATCTGGTGCAGTTCTTGATGTGGGCTGCCGAGCCAAAGATGGAAGTCCGCAAACGCATTGGCGTGGCTGCGGTGTTCTTCCTTGGCATCTTTGTGGTGGTGTCATATATGGCAAAACGCCGCGTATGGGCTGACGTCCATTAAGCGACAGGCCCCTTTAAGGGGCTAGACATTGATAAGAAATCACCCCGTCCTTGTGGCGGGGTTTTTTCTTGCCAGCTTTCAGGCTTTATCTGTTTTAAGATTTTGCAGCCTTGGCAAAATACTGCCAATGGCCAAGCGCGCTTGGGCCGGCAGTTAATGAATGACTATATCGGCGGCGCGGATCATCAAGTGCGCCGCGCTGGCGGCTCAGACGTTAAAGCGGAAATGGAACACATCGCCATCAACAACTTTATAGTCGCTTCCTTCGATGCGTAATTTACCAGCTTCCTTGGCGCCGTTTTCGCCCTTACAGGCCAAATAATCGGCATAGGCGATCGTTTCCGCCCGAATAAAGCCCCGTTGGAAATCAGTATGGATTGCGCCTGCTGCTTGTGGTGCGCTTGCGCCTTTGGCAACAGTCCATGCGCGTGCCTCTTTTGGGCCAACGGTAAAAAAGGTCAAAAGATCAAGCAAGCTGTAACCAGCACGAATAAGCCGCGCCAATCCGGCTTCTTCAAGCCCAAGCTCGCCCAAAAATTCGGTCTTGTCAGCCTCGTCAAGCTGGGCGATTTCAGACTCAATCGCGGCCGAGACAATCACATAGGCGGCGCCTTCGGCAGCGGCCTTGTCGGCAACAAGCTGGCAATAGGCATTGCCGGTTGCTGCATCGCTTTCGGCAACGTTACAGACATAGAGAACCGGCTTTGCGGTCAATAGCTGTAAATGGGGAAGGCGGGCGGCCTCGTCGTCGGTCAGGCCGGGGGTGCTACGGGCAGGCTGGCCATCTGATAGATGGGCAAAGATCTTTTCCATAAGAGCCAGATCGGCCTTTGAATCCTTGTCACCGCCGCGTGATTTTTTCACCAGCGCGGTCATCCGGCGCTCAAGCGAATCAATATCGGCAAGCATCAATTCGGTTTCAACAGTGGCAGCATCGCGAACCGGATCAACATCGCCATCAACATGCGTGATTTCGCCATCTTCAAAACAGCGCAAAACATGGGCAATCGCATCAACCTCGCGGATATTGCCAAGAAATTGATTGCCAAGCCCTTCGCCTTTGGATGCGCCGCGAACAAGGCCGGCAATATCAACAAATTCGAGATGGGTTGGAATGACGGTTTTCGAATTTGCAAGCTCGGCCAATGCGGTAAGCCGGATATCTGGCACCGCAACACGTCCAGTATTTGGCTCGATTGTACAGAACGGATAATTGGCCGCTTCGGCCGCTGCTGTTTGGGTCAAAGCGTTGAACAGGGTTGATTTTCCCACATTTGGCAGGCCAACAATGCCACAATTAAATCCCATATCTGGTAAATCCTGTCTTTGGTTAATTTTGTTTTGATCCGGCGCTAGCGGGTTTGTCTTTGCCGTTATCGCCTTTTGGCTGGGGTGCCGGTGCCAGATAGGAAACGCGACTCATAAAGCCACCATCATCATGTGCAACAAGCCGGTCGGCTTCATCTGCCATTGCATCTAAAAGCGCTGGCAGCCAGCCCGTTTGTTCATCACGGCCGAAATCGGCTAAAACCCATGATTTGACATCCATCGCCTCATGCGGGGGGCGGCCAATGCCAATTCTGACGCGCCAATAATCAACACCGATATGACGGTCGATATCACGAAGCCCATTGTGACCGCCATGGCCGCCACCGGTTTTAACGCGCAGCTTTCCGGTTGCAAGATCAAGCTCGTCATGGAACACGAAAATATCATTGGCATCAATCTTGTGAAACCGCGCAATCTCGGCAATTGGTAGGCCAGATTTGTTCATAAAGCTTTGCGGTTTCACAAGGATGATTTTTTCAGACCCGATGCGGCCATCACTAATCAGCGATGGCCCCTTTTTTTTCCACGGTGAACATCCATGCCGGTCGGCAAGACGATCAACAGCCAAAAAACCGACATTGTGCCGGTTCATGGCATAGTTTGATCCGGGGTTTCCCAGTCCTGCAAATAGACGCATGATTGTCCCGTTCGGGTTGGATCGGCAAAAGCCTAGTCGTCAGATGCGCTATCGTCTGCTGCACCGGCGTCTTCGCCTTCACCAGCTTCGGCATCTTCGTCATCTTCATTCTTTACGCCGCCGCCAGGTGAGGCGATGGTCGCAACGGTGAAGTCACGATCGGTAATTGTCGGGGTAACGCCATCCGGCAGTTCGATGGTGCTGATATGAACCGAATCACCAATTTTCAAGCCGCTGAGGTCAACCGTGATTTTTTCCGGAATTGTCGTTGCTGGACATAGCAGTTCAACTTCGTAACGAACAACGTTCAATACGCCGCCAATCTTAATTCCCGGGCATTCGTCTTCATTAATAAATTCAACAGCAACAGCAACAGCCACTTTGGCCGAACCTGATACGCGGAGGAAATCCATATGAAGGACATTATCGGTCACCGGATGAAACTGAATATCACGGGTTAGAACAGTATGTTTACCGCTGCCAACCTGAATATCTAAAAGCCGACCGAAAATGCCGGGCTGATGAACAATCTTAGTGATCTCACGTGTCTCTAGGGTGATGCCCAATGGGTCCTTTTTGTCGCCATAAATGACGGCAGGGACTCGACCTGCACGGCGTACCGCACGGGCGGACCCCTTACCGACCCGTTCGCGCTGTTCTGCGCTAATGGTTGTATTGTCAGACATTGCTAACTCCTTTTTAAAAACAATGTACCGCGCCTCCAGGGGTGCGCGGCAGCGGATTAATAGGCTTATTATCGGGAAAATACAAGCGTTTTTGCGTTTTCAGCGGTGATTCACAAGGCTGCTTAGAACAGCGTCGAAACTGACCGTTCTTCATTGATTCGAAGCATGGCTTCGCCAAGAAGTGGCGCAATCGATAATTGCCGGATATTCCGAGCAACCCGAACCGCTTCAGTGGCCGGAATCGAATCGGTTGTGACAAGCGAATTCAGCGGTGAGGCGGCAACACGGCTAACCGCACCACCAGATAAAACACCATGTGTCACATAGGCATCAACCGAAAGCGCCCCAGCTTTCATCAAGGCGACCGCAGCGTTACATAACGTGCCGCCGGAATCGACAATATCATCAACCATGATGCAATGGCGGTCTTCGACATCGCCAATGATATTCATCACTTCAGAAACCCCTGCCTTTGGCCGGCGTTTGTCGATAATGGCAAGATCGGCCTCAAGGCGGCGTGCCAATGACCGCGCCCGCACAACCCCCCCGACATCAGGCGATATGATCATCAGTTTCGAGCCGTCATAACGTTCTTTGATATCGCTTACAAAAACCGGTGCGGCAAACAGATTATCGGTCGGGATATCGAAAAAGCCCTGAATCTGCCCAGCGTGAAGATCAATCGTCAAAACGCGATCAGCCCCCGCCGAGGTGATAAGATTGGCTAGCAATTTCGCCGAAATTGGCGTGCGCGGGCCCGATTTACGGTCTTGGCGTGCATAGCCATAATACGGGATAACAGCGGTAATCCGGCGGGCAGATCCACGCCGAAGCGCATCAAGTGCCACCAAGAGTTCCATCACATTGTCATTTGCCGGAAAACAAGTTGATTGCACAACAAACACATCTTCACCGCGGACATTTTCGCTAATTTCGACAAAAACTTCCATATCGGCAAAGCGTTTTACATCGGCTTTGGTAAGGGGAACATCCAAATAGGCGGCAATGGCCTCAGCCAGCGGTCGATTGCTATTGCAGGATAAAATCTTCATGCGTCAAAAACCTGTGTAGGACGACCCGCTATGCCTTGGAAGTTTGCTATAGCAATCACGGTGGGACGGGGCAAGAAGATATGCCAGAATTTTGTGAAAAACTGTCGCATCATGCCTAGGCAATAAAGCAAGATGCCATCAATGCAAGAAACATCAATCCAAGGAAAATATAGAGATGCGGCATGGTTAATGTCTCTTTTATGTCATTTTTGGGGTTGGGTTTTGCACAAGGCCGATCACTGAAATTTGACGGCCTGAATCGGGCAAAGCCGCATGTGTTGCGTGACGATGCGAAAACAGGCCAGATGATTCGCCATAAGTATCAATGCCAAGATCGGTCACTTTATCCAGCCCTACTTTGCGAAGGCGCGATTGGACAAATCCGGGAAGATCAAACCGGTATTTCCCGTCCATATCCTGATCGGGGTCAAAAAAAACCTCAGCATCATCATGCGCTGCAAGAACGGCATGGCGAAGATCATCACCAACCTGATAATTGGCCTGTTGAATGGCAGGGCCAATGACGGCTTCGATTTGATCGGGTTTGATCCCTTGTTTGGCCATCATGGTAATCGTTGCTTCTAAAACGCCATCAACCGCGCCGCGCCATCCCGCATGCGCCGCACCGATCACCCCCATTTCCGGTGCGGCAAACAGCACCGGAACGCAATCGGCGGTCAGGATCGCCAGCGCATAACCGCTGTTGTTTGTGATCAGCGCATCAGCGTCGGCGCGCGCATCAATGCTGACGTCACTGGTCGAGTCAATCGTCACAACGCGTGCCGAGTGCGTTTGGCGAAGGCCAAACATCTGGTCAGGTTGAAACCCAAGGCTGTTGGCAACGCGCCGCCGGTTCTCGGCAATCAATGCCGGATCATCATTTGATCCAAAACCGCAATTCAGACTTTGATAAAAACCGGTACTTACCCCGCCATTGGCGGTGAAAAACCCATGTCTTATGTGCCATTTCCGCGCTGCGCCATCTTGCCAGCCAGCATGCTGATAACATTGGGGCCCACCTTCAAGATTGATTGGCATCGTGGCGGTCATGCTGTTGATCCTTGATCATCGACAGCCGCAAAGCCGGGCGGCAGACCAGTTCCCGATGGAAGCATCATGGCAACTTTGAAAGCCGATCCCATTTGCTGGCTGCTAACAAGCCGGTCAACCGCGGCATAAAGGCCGCGCCTTGTTTCGGCATCGGCAAGTTTTGCGACCGCTTCGGTTCGCTGGGCAATGCCGATGGCTTGCAGAAAATCACCTTGTGTTACGGGCCCCACAAGGCGAGCGCCGCAATTTGTTGCAGCTCGACGTAGGGCGCTGAAATCAACCCAATGCGACAAATCGGCATCTCCTGGCTGGTGAAACACGTCAACGGGCTGGTGATTGGCAACGGCTTGCAGGCTGTCGCCACTTGGCCCATCACGCCCATAATCAATAATTAAGCAAGCCCCGCCATAAGATGCAATATGCGTTGCCAGCTTGGCCGCATAGGCATCCGCCATCGCGCAACATTCGGCAATGCTGCCATCGGCTGGTGTGGGAAGTGACGCCAAATGCCAAATTTCGATTTCGGCTTTGCTAAGCGGCGCGCCATCAACAAAGCCAAGCCGCCCATCAACAAGCCCGACAAGCCGGTGCCGCCATGAACCGGCGGCGCCAATTTGACCATCGCGCCAAATCGCTTGATTAATTGGCAAGGCATCGAAAAATTCATTGGCAATGCCAAAAACCGGTGTGGCTGGTAAACCGTCAAGATTTTTATGCCAAAAAAGATTGGCTGGCGCTAATCGGTCTTTTTGCCGTTGGCGAAGCGCGGGGCTGGTTTCGACAAGATGCACCGGGGCGTTGGCCAGTTGCGGCATGATTTGCGACCAGACATGCCGCATATCGGCCATCAGACTGCCGCGACCCGGGCCAAGCTCTAGAATGGCTGGTTGGTCAAGGCCTGACAGGTCGGCCATATGCGCTAGATAAAGCCCGCACATCTCGCCAAACAGGCCGGAAATTTCAGGTGCAGTGGTAAAGTCGCCGTCTGCCCCAAACGGGTCTTGTTTGTGATAATAGCCGTGATCTGCATCACCAAGCGCAAGACCGATATAATTCGCCAGAGATATTGGCCCGTCTTGTTCAATCAGGCTGGCGATTGTTTCAAATAGGGTGCTGCTTTTTGCGGTTTGCGACGGATGTGGCTCATTCATGATCACGCCCCTGATCACGGCTTGGCCGCAAGGCATGACGAAGCAGATATAATCCCAAAAGCATCATCGGCAATGACAATATCTGCCCCATGCTAAGCCCGCCCGCAAGAAGGCCGATATGCGCATCGGGTTGGCGCACCAACTCAACAAGAAACCTTGCCAGACCATAGCCAAATAAGAACAGGCCGGTCAGCCGTCCGGTTGCTTTTAACCAGCCGCGCCGCCAGCATAGATACATGGCAAGCCCAAGCAGAACCCCTTCAAGCCCAGCCTCATAAAGCTGGCTTGGGTGGCGCGGTAGGCCATCACTATGCGGAAAGATCATCGCCCAAGGCACATCGGTAACGCGGCCATAAAGTTCGCCATTGATGAAATTGGACAAACGCCCCAAAAACAGACCAATGGGGGTGACCATCGCCACCCTGTCGCTTAAGGCCAGAAACACAATATTATGCCGTTTTGCCATCGTGAAAAGCGCAAGCCCAACGCCGATCAAGGCACCGTGAAAGGACATGCCGCCCTGCCAGACATGCAGGATCAAAAGCGGATTTTCCAGATAATAGGCAGCATTATAGAAAAACACATAACCAAGCCGCCCACCAAGAATGATGCCGACCAACAGATAATTAAGCAGCCAATCCGTCTGGTCGGCTGTCATAACCGCATGCGGTGACCGCGTTTCACGACGCAGAATATAGATGCCGATAAGCAACCCAGCGATATAGGCAAGCGCATACCAACGAATGCCAAACCCGCCAAAATCAATGGCAAAGACATTGAATTCAGGAAGCGTGATGGCGCTATGGAGAAATTCAACGGGTTTCGGCTGGATTGTCATATCGTGTCTTTCGGTCTTTTGGCTGCGCCGCAATGGCATTTGTCATCAAAATATACATCTGCGACACGATTTGTCGCCATCAACAACGATTGCAACCTTACTCTAGCGGCATTATCTATGATAAGAAACATCAGTCACGCGAAAAGATCGCGACAATCACCGGTTGAATAAACCGGACGATGAAAACCGAGTAGGAGAGACTTTATGGCACCGCGTTCAAATTTCATGGCCGATATTGCGCAAATGGCTAATGGTGCGGCGTCAGCCTTTGGCGGGATGCGCGAAGAAGTGGATAATCTGATTCGCCAGCGTATGGAACGAAGCTTGAATGCCCGCGGTCTTGTGACGCGCGAAGAGTTTGACGCGCTTCGTACCCGCCATGAAGCGCTTGCAGCTCGGTTGGCATTTCTCGAATCGACAATGGCATCACCGGCCGAGTCGGCGGGCAAGGTTGCTACGGCTGCCAAACCAGCGGCAAAAGCCAAGTCAGCGGCAAAAAAGACGAGAAAATAAACAGCGGTTTGAACCCGCCGCGAATCAGCGGAAAAGGCGGGAAAAACACAATTTCATGTGGGTCATGTCTGTTTGAGCCACAAAATATTGTATTGAATTAGATTGAATGCGCGATCCGAATTTGGCATTTTAAGGCTTGTCATCGGCAATGAAGCCGAACCCAGTTTTTTGGAATGCATCGCATGGCACCTAGCCAAAATCAGCATGATACCCTTCTTGGCGATCCCATCGAATTGGTCACGCGTTTCGTCACCAATCAGGACTGGCTGTTGCAACGGCGTGCCGAAAATGCGGTTCTTGTTGAGGTGCCGGGCAAATGGTGTGATTACCAATTGGCTGTTACATGGCAGAACAATGAAGAGGCGATGCAGGTCACTTGCCGCATTGATATTCAATGTGAAACTGACCGTCTTGGCGAGATCGCGCTTCTTGCTGCATTATTGAACCAACAGATATTCATGGGGCATCTGGCACTGGATATCGGCACTGGCGAGCTGGAATTGCGCCATACTTTGCCGCTTCGTGGGGCTGGTGGAGCGACACCTGAACAGATTGAAGATGTTGTCGATATCATGCTTGGCGAATGTGAACATTGTTTTCCAGCAATTTTTCAGGTAGCGGGTAACCAGCTGTCGGCAAGTGATGCGGCAGCGGCAACATTATTCACCACCGAGGGCGAGGCCTAATTATCATGGCGCAGCAGCAGATCACGCTGTTGGGGTGTGGCAAAATGGGAAGCGCAATGCTGGAAGGCTGGCTTGCCGATACTAACCTTGACGCCAATTTTACCATTATCGAACCGCATCAAACCCATCTTGGTTGGCTGCAAGGGCAAAAATCTGTTCGGCTTTATGCCGATTGTGCGGCGGCGAATGCCGATGGCGCACCGGTTAGCACAATGATCGTTCTTGCCGTTAAACCACAAATGATGGATGACGCCATTGCCGGCCTTGGCGATATGAAACATGCCGATTGCGCCTATCTTTCGATCGCTGCTGGCATTTCAACAGGCTGGTTGAAACAACGGCTTGGTGATGCGGCGATTGTCATCAGGGCGATGCCGAATACACCGGCGGCGATTGGCAAAGGCATTACCGCGCTCTATGCCGATGCGCCAAATCAGGCATCAAATCAGGCGCCCAATCAAGCGCCCAATCAAGCGCGTAATCTGGCAAGCCAGCTTTTGGCGGCTGTCGGGCAGGTTGTGCATGTTCAAGATGAAGCCCTGATGGATGGCGTTACCGCCTTGTCCGGATCAGGGCCTGCCTATGTGTTTTTACTGGTCGAAGCCATGACCGAGGCAGGCATCAAAGCAGGGCTTCCCGATGATTTGGCAGCTAAATTGGCAAAGGCAACGGTTTGCGGGGCTGGCGCGCTGATGGCGGCGGTTGATACAGCACCTGCTATTCTGCGTGAGAATGTGACAAGCAAAGGCGGTACAACGGCGGCGGCACTGGCGGTTTTGATGGCCGATGACGGGTTGACAAGTCTGATGACAAAGGCGGTTGCCGCGGCAAAAGCGCGATCAATCGAACTTGGCGAATAGGCCAAAAGACGGCCAAAATATCCTCAATTTAGATTCCATGCTAAATCTGTGCTATATTCGTCGTATCTGCTGAACGGTGCCATCGTCTGTTCAGACTGTTTTAGGATTTTATGAAAAGGATGTCTGATGTTGCAGGATTCTGCCTCGCCGCACTCAAATGATGAGAAACGCGCCGCGCTTGCCGATGCGGCATGGGCGCTTTTGGCCACGCATGATATCGATAAGATTGGCCTTGATATGGTTGCCGATATGGCAGGTACTGACCATGGTTTGGCAGGCGCGCTTGGCGGCAGTGTGCAAAGGCTGGTTCTGGCCAAGATGGCCGCGCTGGATCACCAATCAGTCATGGAAAGTTTTGACGATATTGAAGATGCTGGTGAGGTATCTATTCGTGAGAAAATCATCGAAGGCCTGCTTCACCGGTTTGAAACCTATGCCCCATATCGCGCGCAGATCGATCAGTTGAACCGTTCGGCGCGCCGCCATCCTGAATTGGCGTTGCGTTTGCTTGATGGGCTGGAAGCCGTGGTGCGGCGTGTTCTGGTGATGGCTGGTGATCCGGCGCAGGGGCTAAAAGGCATGTTGCGGGTCAAAGGGGTTGTTGCGGTATTTTTGGCAACGGCGCGCGTTTGGATGAAAGATGACAGTCCTGATCTTGCAGCAACGATGAAAATGCTCGATCAAAGGATGGTGAAAGCCGAAGAATGGGGCGTCAGCCTTCGCCTGTTTGGCGGCAAGCATGGCGACCATGCCGATCAAGATCATCATGATGACGCATCGGCGGGGCGGTATGGTGTTGATAATGACTGAGGCGTCATTTGACGATTTTCTGAAACTCGATATCAGATGCGGAACGATTGTTGCGGCCACGCCTTTTCCCGAAGCGCGCAAACCCGCCTATAAGTTGGAGATTGATTTTGGCGCGCCGCTGGGAACGCGCAAATCATCCGCGCAAATCACCACCCATTATCAGCTAGATGAATTGATCGGCAAAAAGGTCATGGCTGTGGTTAATTTTCCACCGCGCCAGATTGGGCCATTTATGTCAGAAGTCTTGACGCTTGGCGTGCCGGATGCCGCAGGCGAGGTCGTGCTGGTCACGCCAGATCAGCCGGTGCCAGATGGCGGAAAACTATTCTAGACAGGTAATTTGATCGCAACGCGAAGCCCGCCAAGCGGCGAGTCACCAAGCGTTAGCTCGCCGCCATGGCTTAGGATCACATCACTGGTAATTGACAGACCAAGACCAGCACCGCCGGTGCGTCGGTTGCGGGATTCCTCAAGCCGGATAAAGGGGCGTATTGCATCGGCGCGGCGTTCTTGGGGAATGCCAGCACCATTATCATCAAAGGTAATGATTACCTCATCATTGCGCATGCGGATAGCCACAATGGTTTTGGTTGAATAGCGAATGGCATTGGAAATGATGTTGGAAAAGGCGCGCTGGATGGCATTGCGCCGCATCGGGAACGCCGGAATCTCATCCTTGACCGGTGATAGGGTGATATCAAATTTGTGGCTTTTTTGCGCTTGTGTCACCAGCCGGTTTAAAAGCTCATCAACTGCCAATTCTTGCGGAGTCTCGTCACCCTCGCCAGCGGCAAACGCAAGATAGCCGTCAATCATTTCTTCCATCTCGCTGATATCGCTGCTGATGGCTTTGGTGTCTTCATTATTGGTCATCAAGGCCAATTGAAGACGCATGCGAGTCAGTGGCGTGCGTAAATCATGGCTAACGCCGGCAAGCATTTCGGTGCGTTCATTCAATTGCCGCATGATGCGATAGCGCATTGCCTGAAAGGCGCGGCCAGCAAGCCGAACCTCGCGCGCCCCTTCAAGCCGGTAATCGGGGGCAGCGCGCCCAAGCCCAAGCTGGCGTGCCGCTGCGGCCAAACGATGGATTGGGCGCACCTGTCTGCGAAGAAACATCAAGGCAATGCCAAACAGAATGATTGAACTGCCAACCGTCCAACCAATAAAGGTCCAGCTTGTTGAGCTAAAGATTCGTTTACGACCTGCATAAATCCGCAAAACGCCATTTTCCATTTGCAGATCAATGAAAATCAAATTTGGGTCAGTGCTGATATCAAGAATCCAGGGCAATTTGATCTGTCGTTTCAATTCCCGCCGAAGCATTGTTTCGGCATAGGTTTCCGGCGGGGCAATCGAGGTGGCAGGCAAAACCGCACCCGCCTGAAAATCGATCGGAAAGCTGAAATATTGCCAGCCTTTTTCGGTGATGGCCGTGATGCTGTCAGGATCCGGATTGGTGCCGATATCACTAACGAGCAAGGCCATTTCGCCAGCTAGGTTTTGCGCCATATGGCGGGTAACAGTATCCCAGTGACGTTCATAGAAAATGAAAACGGTGATGACCTGCACAAAAATCATCGGCACCAAAATGATTGACAGCATGCGGCCAAACAGGGTTTTGGGAAGAAATTCGCGCAATTGCATGATCAGCCCTGCCTAACGTTTTGGTGAAGCAGTGTCGGTGCGAAGCATCCAGCCACGGTTCCGCACAGTTTGCAGGTAAACAGGATGGCGGGGGTCAGGCTCTAGCTTTCGGCGAAGTCGGGCAACAGCCACATCAATTGACCGGCCTTCCATGCGCCCATCAAGCGCTGCACCAAGATCATCACGCGATAGGATTTGATTAGGGCGTTTGCCAAAACTGGTCAAAAGCTGTTGTTCGGCGGTTGTGATATGCAGCCGGTTGCCTGATTTCGATAACATGCCGGTATCGGGGTCAAACAGAAAGGGGCCAAAATTGATTTGCATGTCAAAATGGTCACTGCTGCGGTTGCGCTGGAGAATACGTTTGATCCGCAGCACAAGTTCGCGCGGCTCAAACGGCTTTGACATATAGTCATCAGCGCCGGCTTCTAGCCCCTCAATGCGGTTTTCCGTATCCGACATTGCGGTTAGGAACAGCGCAGGCACGGCATTGTCTTTGCGAATATCAGCCAGAAATTCAAGCCCTGTTTCACCGGGCATCATGATATCGACAACCAAAAGATCGAAGGCAACGCCTTGCAGAATTTTGCGCGCTTCGCTGGCATTGCCAGCATCAGTGACGCGAAAGCCGCTTTCTTCAAGAAACCGGCGAAGCAGAACGCGAAGCCGTTCATCATCATCGATGACAAGGATGTGATGTTCTGACATAAAGCCCCTCTATGATTGAATGCTGGGTTAAGTGAAATTAAAGCTCGTCAATTCAACTCAATTTCAAGTCAATCCAATTTAGCACAATTCTGGTCATTTCGATTCGATTGGCGCAATAACCGTAATCAGATGTCACTTGTCTGATCTTGCTGGGCGATCTGGTCAATCGTATCGCTGTCGAGTAATCCTCGCAATACCCGTTGAAATCCATCAACTGCATCAACACCGGCTTCACGATAGGCGGCGGCAAAACGGCGCCCCTGCAACGAGGTTAGGCGTGATTCAAGCGCGATGCCGGTTTCGGTAAGATACAGTAAACGCTGGCGGCGATCAGTTGCCCCCGGTTTTTGCGTGACATAGCCATCTTGCATTAGCCCAGACAGAACACGCGACAGGCTTTGTTTGGTGATGCAAAGGATGGTCAAAAGATCACTAACCGTGATTCCGGGATTGCGACCAATAAAATAGATTGCCCGATGATGCGCGCGCCCCATATTCTGTTCAGCAAGAGTCGAGTCGGCTTCACCGGTGAAATCGCGGTAAGCGAAAAACATCAATTCAATGCCGCGGCGCAATTCTTCTTCGCGGAGAAAAAGAGCCTTGCCAATTGGTTTTACGTCAGCCATGTTGACCAATATAGAATGTAAGTGGTAAAAAAGACATCTAGTCTTTAGCATGAAATGGCCGAAATGGAACCATTTAAATTCGTGAGATAAACGCTTTGGCTGTTTTTAGGGAGAGCAGGATATGGCATTGATTCCGTTTGATGATCGCGATGGTAGCATTTGGATGGATGGCGAAATTGTGCCATGGCGTGACGCAAAAGCGCATACGTTAAGTCACGGGCTGCATTATGCCAGTCTGGTGTTCGAAGGCGAGCGCGTCTATGCCGGTAAAATCTTCAAAGGGCGCGAACATACGGTTCGGCTCCGCCAATCAAGCAAATTGTTGGATTTTGATCTGCCGATTCCAGATGATGCGGTGGATGCTGCCAAACAGGCGGTTATCGAAGCCAATAACATTGTTGATGGTTATGTGCGGGCCTATTGTTGGCGCGGTTCCGAAATGATGGCGATTTCTGCGCAGCAAACAACCGCGCATCTGGCGATTGCTGCATGGGAATGGCCAAGCTATTTTGACCCTGAAACCAAAATGAAGGGCATTACGCTTGACATTGCGAGCTGGAAACGGCCATCGCCCGAATCAGCACCGGTTCATGCCAAGGCAGCCGGTCTTTATATGATTTGCACGCTGTCGAAACATGAGGCTGAGCGCAAGGGCTTTCAAGATGCATTGATGATGGATTATCGCGGCTATGTTGCCGAGGCCACCGGCGCCAATGTGTTTTTTGTTGATGATGCCGGCACGCTTCATACACCGATTGCCGATTGTTTCTTGAATGGCATCACGCGCCAAAGCGTGATTTCGATGGCCAAATCAATGCAAATTGAAGTGGTCGAACGGCACATTAAGCCAGATGAGTTAGGCGCAATGCGGGAATGTTTTTTAACCGGCACAGCAGCCGAGGTTACGCCGGTTTCCAGAATCGGTGACTATCAATTCACCCCGGGTGAAATTTGCCGCAAAATGGTTGAAGGCTATAGCGCATTGGTTCACGCCTAATTGATCCAACGTCCGAAATGATTTGAAGATTGCAAGAGCCACGAACCGCATGCGGTTGGTGGCTTTTTCTTAGCCGCCGGTAACGGGCGGGAAAAAGGCAACTTCGTCACGATCGCCAATCGGCGTGGCAAGGTCACCATAAACACGGTTGACCGCAACCCGAACCGCATCAAGATTTTGTAAAGCGGTTTTATGACCAGCTGATTTACATGTGATATGCGGGATCAGGGCGCCAACAGTATCAACGCCATCTGGGATGGGCATATCTTCAAAAGAACAGCCGGTATGTTCCTTTAGCCATGCAAAATACATAATTTTCATTATCTATGGTCTCATTTATCATTGTTGGGCAGTCGGTAATCACGAAGCTGCCAATTTTTGCCTTGCTATGATTCAACAGCCAATGCGGTCAATCAAGGCCTAATCGTGATTTTGCGGCAATGATGCAGCCTAGCGAAGACTATTTACATGCCCCAAGGCACCCCTGACATAGCCTGACCCTGTCTGCACGGTCAGAATTGCGGCAATCCATAAAAGGATTAGCCCAATCTCATGCGCGAAAGGAAAGCCCGGAAAGCCCGGCGCACCCATCAAAAAGCCAAGCGCTAGAATCTGCGCGGTTGTTTTCCATTTGGCAAGCTTGGTGACGGGTGCTGATACATTTTGTTTCGCCAGATATTCGCGCAATCCCGAAATCATAAATTCACGAATGAGAATTATCAAAGCTGGTACCAAAAACAGCCATCCACTTTTTTGCACACTGGCAAGCGCCAGCAACACCGCCGCGATCAGCAATTTATCGGCGATCGGATCCAGCATCTCGCCAAACGGCGATTCAACTTTAAGCCGCCGCGCAATATAGCCGTCAACATAATCAGTGACGCTGGCGATTGTATAGAGATACAGCGCCAATTGGTAATAGAATGGCGCGACGTCACTCCAGATCAAAACCGCAATCAGCGGCGTGATGGCAATGCGCATAACGGTCATCCAATTTGGAAGCGAAGCAAGTGTAAACATGAATGCGCCTGCGATCCTTTGCGAAAAGCCTTGTTTATAATTTAGCCCTTAAAGACGGTTCAGGTGAACCAACTGGACTATCTAAGAGCCACTATAGAACCAATCATAGATTTGTTGAGCATATTTTTTCGAAATTCCCTCAACCGCTTCTAAATCGCTAAGCCCAGCGGCAGAAACCGCGCGCGCCGAGCCAAAATGCGCCAAAAGTGCCTTTTTGCGCTTTGGCCCAATGCCCGGAACCGCGTCTAACGGATTGATGAATTCGGTCTTGGTTCGTTTGGCGCGATGCGTGCCGATGGCATAGCGATGTGATTCGTCACGAAGCCGTTGCAGGAAATGCATTGCTGCGCTGTCGGGTGCAAGGGTAAAGCTGGCGCGGCCACGGATATGAAATTGTTCGCGTCCGGCATGCCGGTCAGGCCCTTTTGAAATGGCAACGACGTTTAGATCAACAAGCCCAAGATCATCAAGTGCCTCATGCACGGCCGATAGCTGGCCAACGCCGCCATCAATCAACAGCAAATCAGGCCAATTGCCCGATTGGCGGTCGGCATCTTCTTTCAAGGCGCGTGAAAATCGCCGATGGATCACCTGCCGCATCATGGCAAAATCATCACCAATGGCCGTTGCAAATTTGCCTTCATCCTTGATGTTAAAGCGGCGATAGGCGCCCTTTTCGAAACCTTCTGGCCCCGCAACAACCATGCCGCCAACCGCATGTTTGCCTTGAATATGCGAATTATCATAAATTTCAATGCGCGTTGGTGGTTCAGCCAGATCAAGCGCGGCTGCCAGTTCGCGCAAAAGACGGCGTTGTGATGATGCGTTGGCAAGATGGCGGGCAAGCGCTTCTTCGGCATTTTTAAGCGCCATTGTTGTGACTTTGCGCCGATCGCCGCGCACTGGACAGCTAAGCGTGACCTTATGGCCTGCATTACGGGTCAATGCCTCGCTTAACAGGCGGTGATCTTCGGGCATTTCGCTAAGCATGATTTCGGCAGGCGGTTCTTTATCTTCATAAAATTGGCCGATAAAGGCACCAATCACCTCATGGGCTGGGGTATCAGCAAGATGCGTCAGAAAATAGGACCGGTTGCCATAATTTGATCCGCCACGGATAAAGAAAATCTGAATGCAGCTTCGCTCGCCACTTCGCGCCGCAGCGATGATATCAGCATCACTGACAGTTGGTAGATTGATGTCTTGATTGGCCTGAATACCGGTCAAGGCGCGAATGCGGTTGCGCCAGATCGCCGCCGTTTCAAATTCCAGCGTTTCAGCCGCCGCATGCATGCGCGCGGCATATTCACGCTGCACATTGGCGGATTCGCCATTTAGGAAACGGCGGGCTTGCGCCATTTGCTTGGCGTAATCTTCGCGGCTAACAAGCCCGACACAAGGCCCCGAGCAACGTTTGATCTGATATTGCAAACAGGGGCGCGTGCGACTTGCAAACACATTGTCAGAACAGGTGCGAAGCATAAAGGCGCGGGCAAGGTCGGTCACGGTGCGGTTGACCGATCCGGCCGAGGCAAATGGTCCGAAATAGTCGCCCTTGCGGTTTTTCCGGCCACGATGTTTGGTCAATTGGCCAAATTCATGATCGTCGGTTAGCAGAATTTGCGGCAGGCTTTTATCGTCACGAAGCAAGATATTATATCGTGGTTGCATTTTCTTGATCAGATTTGATTCAAGCAGCAGCGCTTCGATTTCGGATTTTGTGACAATGACTTCTAATTTTTGGGTTTCGCCAACCATGCGCATGATCCGGTTGGATAGGCGATTTGGCTGGGTGTAGTTTGTAACGCGGCGAACAAGATTGCGCGCCTTACCAACATAAAGCACCTCGCCAGCCGCATTTTGCATACGGTAAACCCCGGGCTGACTTGGCAAGGTCTTAAGCTCGGTTTTCAAATAGGCAATACCGCGTTTCAAATTTGGCGGCATGTTCTGTGCGTCTTCCACTTTATGTCTCACCTATTGGGGTTTGGCCGCGGTTCTGGCGTTGTTTGCTGGCTTATGATTGCCGAATTCTTGACGGCGGTTTGGTGCGCGTCCCGACACGAATAGCAGTATAAAAAATTTCCCAAGCAAAGTCATTGCCGCAGTCGGAAATGTGGCGATTTTCAAATCATGCCAATGATCCTCGACCTCGATTCATTAGTGACCGATCGATGATTTGCGCCAGAATACAAGGATATGGTTGCTGCCTTGCGGCGCAAATGCGGAATTTGCGAATCAACTAGATTTCATCTTCAAAAAAGGTTGAAATTGTTTTCCCCGATTGCTGTGGATAAACCTGTGGAAAAACCCCTAAATTTTTTTATGGCGTACTGTTTTTCTACGACAAATTACCCTTTGCCTAAAAAATAGGCATAAAATTTAAATTTAATTAATACAGATAGTTAACATATTTCAAGGGCAAAAAGACGTTCAATCGGCGTAAATTCTAAAGCCAGCTAACCGAATCAAGGCATTTTTGCAGAACTTGTGCAAAACCACTGGCGATTAGCCGCTGTTTTACAGTGATTTTTGCAATTGGCGCAAAGCGGTGTGACACCTTGGTTCTTTGGCTTTTATCAGCTTTAGCGCCGCCGTCCACGCTTTTTAATTGGCGCGCCGGGGGTGCCAGCAGGAAACCCATGCCTTTCGGCAATGGCGGATGGAACCCCGGGTTCAAACAGGCCAAGCTGGGCGGCTTCCATGCGGCGAATTTCATCGCGCAATCGTGCCGCTTCCTCAAATTCAAGATTGGCCGCAGCGGCTTTCATATTGGTTTCAAGATCAGCAAGCACGGTTTTGAAATTGCTGCCGATCAGATCGCCTGATTTGGCACCCGCTTGCGGCGTTAGATGGTCACCACGTTCATAAACCGAATCCAGAACATCAGCGATGTCTTTGCGAACCGATTCAGGCGTAATGCCATGGGCTTTGTTATAGGCTGTTTGGCGCTCGCGCCGCCGATTGGTTTCATCCAGCGCATATTGCATTGAATCGGTTATGCGGTCGCCGTAAAGGATAACGCGGCCATCAAGATTTCGCGCGGCGCGCCCGATGGTCTGGATAAGTGACGTTCGCGACCGAAGATAGCCTTCCTTATCAGCGTCCAGAATACCGACAAGCGAACATTCGGGGATATCAAGCCCCTCACGAAGCAGGTTAATGCCGATCAGCACATCAAATACGCCAAGGCGCAGATCGCGCATGATTTCGATCCGTTCAAGCGTATCAATGTCTGAATGCAGATAGCGAACGCGCAATCCTGACTCATACATATATTCGGACAAGGCTTCGGCCATCTTTTTGGTCAGGGTTGTAATCAGCGCACGCTGACCCTTGGCGGCAACGTCACGGCATTCGGCAATGATATCATCAACCTGATTGACCGTTGGCCGAACAATACAATCTGGATCAATCAATCCTGTTGGCCGCACCACCTGTTCACTAAAGACACCGCCGGTTCGCTCTAGCTCCCATTTGCCCGGGGTGGCCGAAACAAAAATGGTTTGTGGCCTGAATCCTTCCCATTCTTCGAATTTCAAAGGCCGGTTATCAAGGCATGATGGCAACCGAAAGCCATAATTTGACAAGGTTGATTTGCGTGCAAAATCGCCCTTATACATCGCGCCAAGCTGGGGAACGGTGACATGGCTTTCATCAATGATCAAAAGTGCATTTTCTGGCAGATATTCAAACAGCGTTGGCGGTGGTTCGCCCGGCCCACGACCGGAAAGATAGCGCGAATAATTTTCAATTCCGGCACAAGCGCCCGTCGCTTCGATCATTTCAACATCAAATTGCGTGCGTTGTTCGATACGCTGGGCTTCGAGAAGCTGGTTATTGGCGGTGAATTCGGCAATGCGGCCTTTGAGTTCCTGTTTGATCTGCTTGCAGGCCTGCTGCAAGGTTGGCCGCGGCGTCACATAATGCGAATTGGCGAAAATTGTGATGCTATCCAGTTTCGCATTTTTTGAGCCGGTTAGTGGGTCAAATTCAAAAATGGCTTCGATCTCATCGCCAAAAAGCGAAATACGCCAGGCGCTATCTTCAAGATGCGCCGGAAATAATTCAACCGAGTCACCGCGAACCCGAAATGCGCCACGCACAAAATTTGTATCATTGCGGCGATATTGAAGCTCGGTCAGCTGGCGCAGCAAATCTTGTCGTGAGACCGTTTCACCAGCACTCAATTTCATCGTCATGCTGGAATAGGTTTCAACCGAACCAATGCCATAGATACATGATACCGACGCGACAATGATAACATCGTCACGTTCAAGAAGGGCGCGGGTTGCCGAATGGCGCATCCGGTCAATCTGTTCATTAATTGACGATTCTTTTTCGATATAGGTATCGGATCGCGGCACATAGGCTTCGGGCTGGTAATAATCATAATAGGAAACGAAATACTCGACAGCATTATTGGGGAATAACGACTTCATCTCGCCATAGAGCTGGGCGGCCAATGTTTTGTTTGGCGCTAGAATCAGCGTTGGCCGTTTGATCTGCTGGATGACATGCGCGGCGGTAAAGGTTTTGCCTGATCCTGTCACCCCAAGCAGAACCTGATCGCGTTCACCCGTTTGAATGCCTTCGATCAATTCGGCAATCGCAGTTGGCTGATCACCAGCCGGTTTAAATTCTGAGGTTAGGTCAAAATTTGCCGGGCCGCTTGATCGGGTGATGATGAGATTGTCGTTACTGGTTTCGTTCATGCCCCTAAGATAGGCATGTTCGCCCAAAGAAGAAAGGGGGCGCGGCGAAAAGCACTTGTCCTAAACCACAAAGCACCCCATAAATTTCAAAGGGAAAAGGAGACCGGATCAATGGGCCTTATTTCGGACAGGCTAAACCGCATCGCGCCATCACCAACGGTGTCGATTACCGACATGGCATTGAATATGAAAGCTGCAGGCCGCAAGGTAATTGGGCTTGCTGCTGGTGAGCCTGATTTTGATACGCCGCAGCATATCAAAGATGCTGCGAATGCGGCGATGAAAGCAGGCAAAACAAAATATACGCAAGTTGACGGTATCCCCGAATTGAAGCAAGCGATCTGCCGCAAATTTGCGCGTGAAAACAACGTTACCTGTACAGCGGATATGATTACGGTAAGCACCGGTGGCAAGCAGGTTTTGTTTAACGCGCTAATGGCCAGTCTGAACCCAAGCGATGAAGTGATTATTCCAACACCTTACTGGGTTAGCTTTGCCGGCATTGTTGAAATTTGCGAGGCAAAACCGGTCTTTGTAAGGGGAAGCGGTGCCAATCCCATGAAGATTAGCGCCGAAGATCTGGAAGCGGCCATTACGCCAAATAGCAAATGGCTTATCCTGAACAGCCCGTCAAACCCGGGCGGGGTTGGCTATGATGCGGATGATTTGATGGCGTTTGCCGCGGTCATGCGTCGCCACCCGCAATTGCATTTGATCAGTGACGATATCTATGAACATCTGGTTTATGACGATTTCAAATTTGTGACCATGGCAACGATTGCGCCCGATCTGCAAGACCGTATTCTAACCGTCAATGGCGTGTCAAAATCCTATTGCATGACTGGCTGGCGTATTGGCTATGGCAGTGGGCCGGTGCCATTGATCAAGGCAATGGCAAAGGTGCAATCGCAATCAACATCAAGTCCGAATTCAATAGCACAATATGCGGCGATTGCCGCACTGGACGGGCCGTTGGATTTCATGGCTGAAAACCGCACTGCCTTTGCCCGTCGTCGCCAGCTTGTTTGTGAAGCGCTGAACAAAATTGACGGGATTGATTGCCCGCTTCCCGATGGGGCTTTTTATGTCTATCCCTCGATTGCCAAATTGATTGGGAAAAAGCGGCCTGATGGTAAAATGATCGAAAGCGATAGCGATTTTGTCAGCTATCTTCTTGAGGCGGGTGAAGTGGCGGTGGTGCCGGGAGTTGCGTTTGGTCTGTCGCCCTATTTCCGAATCTCATATGCCGCGGCGGATGATGTTTTGGCCGATGCGATGCAAAGAATTGCGAAAGTAACCGCCAGCCTGTCGTGAGATATCTGATGTCACGATCGGTGCAGGTGCCGCAAGATTATGCCGCATCTTTGCCATATTGACCCGGTAGACATAGAGATGACCAAAGCCTTATCGCCGAAGGAGATAGCTAATGCTGATCAAAAAACGCCCAAGCTGGGCTATGGCTGAAGCCGATGCAACATCTGAACATATCTACCTCAACCGCCGAGAATGGCTTCGCGCTGCAGGCTTTGCTGGTCTTGGACTGACGACGGCCTTGACTGGTGTTGGCGGGTTTGCGGCGGCGGCGGTTGCTGCCATCGAAGGATATCCAGCGCCGCGCAATATGGCCTATCGGCTAGACCGCGATATCACACCTGAAGATGATGCAACAACCTATACGAATTTCTATGAATTTGGATCATCAAAGAATATCTGGAAACGGGCGCAAAAGCTGGTTACCGATCCATGGATGGTCACAATTGACGGCTTGGTTGAAACTGAAATGCAGCTTGATGCCGAAGATTTGATTGCCAAGGCAGGCGGGTTGGAAGAACGCCTTTACCGGCATCGCTGTGTTGAGGCATGGGCGATGGCGGTGCCGTGGAGCGGGGTACCATTGGCCAATTTGGTCAAACTGGCAAAGCCAAAGCCCGAAGCCAAATATTTGCAAATGGAAACCTTCCTTGACCCATCAATTGCCCCCGGGCAAAAGCAAAGCTGGTATCCATGGCCCTATGTTGAGGGGCTAACCCTTGCCGAAGCCACAAATGAACTGGCCTTTTTGGCAACCGGCATTTACGGCAAGCCAATGCCAGCGCAGAACGGTGCGCCAATCCGGTTGGTGACACCGTGGAAATATGGATTTAAATCGGTCAAATCAATTACGCGCTTTACCTTTACCGACAAACAGCCTGTGTCTTTTTGGGAACAGTTGAATGGAAATGAATATGGATTTTGGGCGAATGTGAATCCCGATGTGCCGCATCCGCGTTGGTCGCAAAAAACCGAACGGCTGCTTGGTAGTAATAAGAATGTAAGAACGCAAATCTATAACGGATATGGTGAACAGGTTGCCGGTCTTTATGATGGGATGTTCCCCAATGATGGCCGCAAATTATTTCACTGATTACTTTTTATTTCACCAATTACCTTTGGCGCGGATGACGGCACTTTAGCTGTTAAGCCGCGCCCAAACCGATTTTACAATCGCGGGCATTTCAACAAGCGGGGTAAAGCCGTCTTGCGGAAGCTGGTCGCGCATTGGAGCAATATGCCCCGCTGCCATCATCGCATCATGAAACGCGCCAATCCGACCGGTCTCGCTTTGCCATTCGGCAATCAGAACTGGCAGGCCGGTGATTGTCGCCTCAGAAATCATATTGACCGAATCAGATGTAACAATCACCGCATCAACGAGCCCCAAAATTCCCGGATAGGGATTGTTTTCGGCCTGATCCATGACTGCATAGGGCAATGACCCAAGCGCGGCAGTAAGCTGGGTCACAAGATTAGCAGGTGTGCGCCGTGATGGGATGAGCGCAAGGCTAGCCCCTGTTTTGGTGGCAAAATCGGCAAGCCGTTTTGCCATGTCCTTTGCCATCATCGCCGAAACCCCATAGCGCCGGTTGGTTCCGCCAAGCAGCACCGCCACGCGCGGCGCGGGAAGGGCGCGCCATTTCTCATTAAGCTGACTTGCCGCATCGGCGATTTTCGGCATATCAAGACGGTTTAACGATGCTAGGCTTGTCACAACATTTGCGCCGCGTGCCGGATCATGTTTGGGCACGATCAAAATATCAAAATAATGCGGCGGCAAGCGCGGATCTTGAATATGGATTGTACGGGTGCCAACCGCATATGCCTTTGAAAGTCGGTTAAGCGCAATCGACGTTCCCGCCATGCGCCGACCACAAGTGATGATAATTGCCGGTTTGTCCTTGTTTAGCCGACCCCCAATTGACCCAAGCCATGGTGATAACAATGCCTTTGGCAGGAAAGGAACAAGCCGCGGCAAATGCCGAAGCCACCAAGACGGTTTGATGACGATATCGGCAAGGCTGGTCTGGTTTGTTATGTCGGCAGCGATCAACGCCTCGCCAAGCGCAATTGCCTGCAGCCGCATGCCTGCCGTGCCATCGCTAATCACCCAAATCTGGGGTTTTTTACCATTGGTTTCGGCGGTTTTGCCCGATGGTGGCAAAGGGATGGATGTGGGCAAGGCGATGTCTCCATCTTGGTCGGGTTGATAACTATAAGTAACTTGAGCGCGGTCTTCAGGCAATAATATTACGCAATATCGCTTGTCGAATGATGCGTGGCGCGTCTATTATGCAGGTCGTAACGTAACGCTTTATCACTGCTGGCGCTGTATTTATGGCTGAAAAAATCAAACTGGACTCGGTTGATCGGCAAATTTTGCATGATTTGCAAGATCATGGACGCATGACGAATGTCGATCTTGCCAAAAATGCCGGTATTTCGGCACCGCCATGCCTTCGGCGGGTTCGCGCGCTGGAAGATGCGGGTGTTATCAAAGGCTATCATGCCGACATTGATTCGGACGCGCTTGGCTATAGCGTTCAGGTATTTGCCTTTGTTGGTCTGACCAGCCAGGCCGAAACCGATTTGCAGGATTTTGAAACGCTGGTATCGACATGGCCGCAAGTGCGCGAATGCCATATGCTGATGGGCGAAACCGATTTTCTATTGAAAATCGTTGCGCATGATTGGGATGATTTCCAGAAATTCCTGACCAGCCATCTGACACCAGCAAAAAATGTCAGCCATGTGAAAACCGCCTTGTCGATCCGGTCGGCAAAACAGCTTGTTGGCGTGCCAATCAGCCAAACCTAGAGACTGCCAAACCTAGCAACCGCCAAGCCTGGTTCGGTTTTGCTCAAGCTTGGTTGATTTTCCTAAACCTTGGTGATGTCAAACAAGGCGATTGACAATATCTCATAAGACCGCACGCCGCCCGGGGTTTGCACCTCAACCGAGTCACCAACGCTTTTGCCAATGACGGCCCGCGCAATAGGTGATGATGTTGAAATCATGCGTTTGGAAATATCGGTCTCGTAAGGCCCGACAATATGATAAAGCGCTTCTTCGTCGGTTTCTTCGTCAACAACACCAACGCTTGTGCCGAATGTCACTTTTTCGCCATTTAACTTATCGGCATCGATAACTTCGGCGCGGCTTGTCACATCTTCAAGCTCGGAAATACGCCCTTCGATGAATGATTGTTTTTCACGCGCAGCGTGATATTCGGCGTTTTCCGACAGATCACCATGTTCGCGGGCAACGGCAATGGCATTAATCACTGCCTGACGCTCGGTGCCTTTGAGATGCGCAAGCTCTTCTTTAATGACATCCAGCCCCTGTGGGGTGAAAGGTATTTTTTCCATCGTTTTACAAATCCATTTACGCGAGCCGCAACGCGGCGTTACCCAATAGTATTACCGTAGGTTAACGGTTAACGCTTAATATCTGCAAGATAATCCTGCAAGGTGCGAACACCAAGCTGTCCTTGACGAAGGGCGCGAATGGCTTCAGCCGCGGCGCGGCTTCCGGAAACCGTTGTGTAATAGGGGATTTTATTGGTGAGGGCATTATGCCGAAGCGAGAAGGAATCCTTGATAGCCCCAGCACCCTTGGCGGTGTTGAAAACAAGCTGAATTTCGCCAGACAGCATCGCATCAACAGCATGTGGCCTGCCTTCCATCACCTTATTGATCCGTGTTGCCGGAACCCCTGCCGCGTTCAAAGCATCGGTAGTACCGCCGGTTGCCAGAATCTTAAAGCCGTCTTCGACAAGGTTTTGGCAAATTTCGACAAAGGCTTGTTTGTCTTCATCCTTGACCGAAATAAAGACAGTGCCTGATAGCGGCAAATCAACACCGGCCCCTTGCTGACTTTTGGCAAATGCCGCGCCAAAGCTGCGGTCAATGCCCATGACCTCGCCCGTTGATTTCATTTCAGGGCCAAGGAACACATCAACACCGGGGAAGCGGGCAAATGGGAAAACCGCTTCTTTCACAGCGACATGCGGCAAATCAAGATCCTTGAGATTAAAGCTTGCCAGCTTTTCACCAGCCATCACGCGTGAGGCGATTTTGGCAAGCGGAACGCCGGTGGTTTTCGCCACAAACGGCACCGTGCGGCTGCCGCGCGGATTCACCTCAAGAAGATAGATTTTATCTTCGCGGATGGCGAATTGGATATTCATCAAACCGACAACATTCAAGGCAAAGGCAAGCGCGGAGGTTTGGCGGCGGATTTCAGCAAGAATTTCGTCAGACAAATGCTGTGGCGGTAACGAACAAGCCGAATCGCCAGAATGAATACCAGCTTCTTCGATATGTTCCATGATGCCACCAATATAGACATCAGTGCCATCGCATAGCGCATCGACATCAACTTCGATGGCATTGTTGAGAAAACGGTCAATCAAGACAGGGTTGGTTCCCGATACAACAACGGCATCACGCATATAGCGTTCAAGATCGGTGATCTGGTGAACGACTTCCATCGCCCGCCCACCAAGAACATAGGATGGCCGGATGACAACCGGCAGGTCAATACGGTCAACAATTGCGCGGGCTTCTGCAGCCGAATGGGCGATGCCATTTTCGGGCTGCAACAGGTCCAGCTTTTGCAATAGTTTTTGAAAACGTTCACGGTCTTCGGCAAGGTCGATTGCATCCGGGCTGGTGCCAAGGATGGGGATCCCTTCGGCTTCCAAGGCGGCGGCGATTTTCAGCGGTGTTTGCCCACCAAGCTGGACGATCACACCACGCAAATCGCCATTTTCGGCCTCGCGTTTGATAACCGAAATCACATCTTCGTCGGTCAAAGGCTCAAAATACAGCCGGTCGGACGTGTCATAATCGGTTGAAACCGTTTCCGGGTTACAATTGATCATGATGGTTTCATAGCCTGCCTCGGACAGCGCATAGCAAGCATGAACACAGCAATAGTCAAATTCGATTCCCTGACCAATCCGGTTTGGCCCGCCGCCAAGGATGACAATTTTTTTCCGGTCGCTTGGGTCAGATTCGCATTCGGCCTGATCGGTGACTTCATAGGTTGAATACATATAGGCGGTATCAGATGCAAATTCGGCAGCGCAAGTATCAATACGCTTATAGACAGGTTTGACCCCTGCGGTTACGCGCATCGCCCGAACCGTGGCATCATCAAGATTGGCAAGTTCGGCAAGGCGGCTATCGGCAAAGCCAAGTGATTTCAGATGGCGAAGCGATACCGCATCATCTGGCAAACCATTATCAATGACGGCGTTTTCAGCCTCAATGATGGCTGCAATCCGCTCCAGAAACCAGATATCCCAGCTTGTTGCGCTATGCACTTCGGCAATTGACATGCCGCTTCGCAATGCCATCGCAATGCGTAAAATCCGGTTTGGAACCAGCTCGCCAAGCCAGCCGCGAAGCGGGTCTTCGCCAAGCGCGCTATCAGGTGCCGGCATATCGACATTATTCAAACCGGTTAGGCCAATTTCCATCGAGCGAAGCGCTTTTTGCAGACTTTCTTCAAATGACCGGCCAACCGCCATGGCCTCGCCAACCGACTTCATCGAGGTCGAAAGATTCTGTTCGGCACCGGCAAATTTTTCAAAGGTAAAGCGCGGGATTTTGGTCACAACATAGTCAATGGTTGGCTCAAAACTGGCCGGGGTGACGCCGGTAATGTCATTGACCAGCTCGTCAAGCCGATACCCAACCGCCAATTTGGCAGCGACTTTGGCAATCGGAAAACCGGTTGCTTTTGAGGCAAGCGCTGACGAACGGCTGACGCGCGGGTTCATCTCGATCACAATGACACGGCCGGTGTTTGGGCAAACGGCAAATTGCACATTTGACCCGCCAGTATCGACACCAATTTCACGAAGCACCGCCAATGACGCGTCACGAAGTACCTGATATTCCTTGTCGGTCAGGGTCAGCGCGGGGGCAACGGTAACCGAATCGCCAGTATGGACACCCATCGGATCAATATTCTCGATTGAACAGATGATGATGCAATTATCGGTCGTGTCGCGCACAACCTCCATCTCAAATTCTTTCCAGCCAAGAAGCGATTCTTCGATCAGCACTTCTGACACTGGCGACAGGCGAAGACCATTGCCAACGATGGCTTCAAATTCGGCGCGGTTATAAGCAATACCGCCACCTTCACCACCAAGGGTGAAAGATGGGCGAATAATCGCTGGCAAACCAACTTTATCAAGGGCAGCCAGCGCATCGGCGAAATTATTGACCGTGCTGGCGCGGGCGCATTCAAGCCCGATCCGTTCCATCGCCAGACGGAATAATTCGCGGTCTTCGGCCATTTCGATTGAGGCAGTTCGGGCGCCAATCATTTCAACGCCGTATTTTTCCAAAGTGCCGTCATTATAAAGTGAAAGCGCGGTATTCAGCGCGGTTTGGCCGCCCATTGTCGGCAACAGCGCATCGGGGCGCTCGGCTTCGATGATTTTGGCAACGGTGCCCGGGGTGATTGGCTCGATATAGGTGGCATCGGCCATGTCCGGATCAGTCATGATCGTTGCTGGATTGGAATTGACCAGAATGATGCGATAGCCATCGGCCTTCAGTGCCTTACAGGCCTGTGCGCCAGAATAGTCGAATTCGCAGGCCTGCCCAATAATAATGGGGCCGGCGCCGATAATGAGAATAGATTTAATATCGTTGCGGCGCGGCATATCTTAAGCTTTCGTTTTTTCCATCAGGTCGATAAATCGTTCAAATAGATACCGCGAATCATGTGGTCCGGGTGATGATTCGGGGTGATATTGAACACAAAAGGCAGGTTTGCTGGTATGGCGCAGCCCTTCGACCGATTGATCGAACAGCGAAATATGCGACACTTCCAATTCGGCAGGCAGGCTGTCTGGATCGACCACAAACCCATGATTCTGGCTGGTGATCTCGATCTTGCCAGTGGCAAGGTCTTTGACCGGATGATTGGCACCGCGATGGCCACGGTCCATTTTGTGGGTTTTGGCACCAAGCGCCAGGGCCATAAGCTGATGACCAATACAAATGCCAAAAACCGCCATATTTTGATCAATCAGCTTGGCAATCTGCGGGCCAGCATAAGCGGCGGTTGCAGCTGGATCACCCGGGCCATTTGATAAAAACACCCCGTCCGGTTGCAAAGCCATAATTTCGTCAGCTGTGGCGTTAGCTGGCACAACATGAACCGCACAGCCGGCGTCTTCAAGGCTACGCAAAATATTGTGTTTGCAGCCAAAATCCATGGCCACAACTTTATATTTGGATGGGGTTTCAAGATGGGCTGATTTGTCCATCTGCCAGCTTCCCTGACGCCAATCATGTGGATTGTCACAGGTGACATCAACCGCAAGATCCATGTTTTTCAGGCCAGGCCATGCGACGGCCTGTGCCTTTAGCGCGTCAACATCAATGTTGCCACCAGGCGCGTGACATAAAGCGCCGCGCGGTGCGCCAAGATCGCGGATGCGGCGGGTTAGCGCGCGCGTGTCAATGCCGCTGATCCCGGGCAGATTATGTGTTTTCAGCCAGCTATCAAGATCGCTTGTTGCCCGCCAGCTTGCCGGATTGGTGACGGCTTGCCGAACGATCAATCCCAAGGCGGATGGCGTAATGGTCTCTAAATCCTGATCATTAGCGCCAACATTGCCAATATGCGGAAAGGTGAAGGTGATGATCTGTCCGGAATATGAAGGATCGGTCAGAATTTCCTGATAGCCAGTCATCGATGTGTTGAAACATATTTCGCCAACATTGGTGGTGGCGGCACCGAATCCATAGCCGGTGAAGACAGATCCATCTTCAAGAACGAGGGCTGCTGTCGGGTTATCCCGATTGGCGCGAAGCGCAGCAAAATACTGGCCAGACTTGATTTTCTGCCCCATTTGATCCCATATCCTGTTATAAGAAACCCGCTAGCAAACCAACGTTTGCCAAACGGCTGTTTTCTTACCCGAGCAGACGCCATTGGTCAAGCCAAAGCAGGAGGGCTTGCGGCATTTGCTTTAGTCGCGTAAAAGCGCGACGTTTGGTTGGGGCGATACCTCGATTGGTTTCATAAAGGATTACATTCTCATGCGCGAAAATATTGCAGCAGCAATGAAGCAGGCATTAAAGGATAAAGATCAGGCAGCACTAGGCACGATGCGGCTTATCATGGCTGCCCTGAAAGATCGTGACATCGCTGCAAGAGGCAATGGCAATCCTGATGGCATCAGCGATGATGATATCCTTGGCCTGTTACAGACAATGATCAAGCAACGCACCGAATCAGCAAAAATGTATAATGATGGTGGGCGTCCCGAACTGGCCGCCGCTGAAGAAGCCGAAATTGCCATCATCAAAGAATTTTTGCCAGCCCAGCTAAGTGATGATGAAATGAGCGCGACAATTGCCGCTGCCATCGAACAGACAGGCGCAGCATCGGTCAAGGATATGGGACAGGTCATGGGCTTTTTGAAAAGCAATTACGCTGGCCAGATGGATTTTTCGGCTGCCAGTCAGGCGGTCAAGACAGCCCTGATGGGAAAAGGCTGATTGGTCTTTTGACCCTGCCGAAGATTCTCGTTATTCGTTGCGGTATTCGGTACAGTTTTGCGGCATTCTGATCATGCTTGCCTGCTGCCATATTAATCTGCCTTGCCCAAATTTGGTGGTTTTGACGCCCGGGTTTATGTTATCGGTAACCCATGGTTGCTGGCGAACAGTGACCCCATCACTGGACCCCTTTTGCTGACCAACCAAGCGGAGCTTTGAATTATGGCGGTGCCGCCCGAATTTATCGAAGATCTTCGCCAACGCGTGCCGCTGTCTGATGTTGTCGGGCGGCGGGTGAAATTGATCCGCAAAGGCCGCCGTCATAGCGGTCTATGCCCGTTCCATGCCGAAAAAACCCCGTCTTTTTCCGTTGTTGACGATGATGGATTTTATCATTGTTTTGGGTGTGGCGTTCATGGCGACGCGATTTCGTTTCTTCGTGAAATGGATGGTTTGGAATTTATGGAAGCGGTTGAACGTCTTGCCGAAATGGCCGGATTGGCCGTACCGCGCACCGTGCCGCAAGACCCGGCTGCATCACGTCAGCGCAAGGCCGCGCTTGATATTCTGGAAGAAACGACCTTGTTTTTCGAAGCCGCATTGCGGCGTGATGATGGCCGCGATGCAACCCGCTATTTAAAGCAGCGCGGGCTTGATTCGGCGATCGTGAAAACCTACCGGATCGGCTATTCGCCGCGGATGGGGCTGCGAGCCGCGTTAAAGGATAAGGGCTTTTCCGATGAGGATATGCTTGCCGCCGGTGTCATCCGCAAATCGGATCGTGATGGCAGTCTTTATGATTATTTTCGTGATCGCGTCATGTTTCCGATCGAAAACAGACAAGGCAATGTGATTGCTTTTGGCGCACGGGCGCTTGGGGATGCCCAGCCAAAATATTTGAATTCGGGCGAGGGGCCGACTTTTTCGAAAAAAGCCGTTCTTTATGGCTGGGTTCAGGCGCGTGAAGGGCTTCGCCGGAACCTGCCGCTTGTCGTTGCTGAAGGCTATATGGATGTGATTGCCATTCATCACAGTGGCACTGCCGCGGCAGTGGCACCGCTTGGCACCGCCTTGACGCCCGAACAGATTGCGCTGTTATGGAAATTGCATGATGAACCGGTTTTGTGTTTTGACGGCGATGCTGCCGGACAGCGGGCGCAAACGCGCGCGCTCGAACGGATTTTGCCGCTTCTCGAGCCCGGACGATCGGCACGGTTGGCGGTGCTTCCCGAAGGCAAGGACCCAGACGATTTGATTGCGGCAAGCGGGCCTGAGGGGTTTCGCAAAGTGATTGGCACGGCGCGGTCACTTATCGATAGCCTATGGGAACAGGTTCAGGCCGAATTCGACATTCGCCAGCCCGAGGCGCGGGCGCAATTCTGGCAGGCGGTTCGCGGCCATGTTCGCAGCATTGGCAATAATCAGGTGCGGAGCGCCTATGGTGATGAAATCGAAAGCCGAATCGCCGCAATGCGTAATCAAATTCGCGGCATATCGTCAATGGTGGCACCGCGGCGTGCGTCTCGACCGCAAACAGGGCTGATTAATCGGCATCGTGCGGTTGTGGCATTATTATTGGCGCATCCATCCTTGGTTTCTGCCAATTTTGAGGCCTTGTCGATGCTCGATTCGGGGGATCAATCACTCGAAAGCCTGAAAAAAGCACTTATTGACGCGGTAATCCGCGATCCAGACCTTGACGCAGAAGCGATAAACTATCATCTAAAAGGATTGAATTTAGATGATGTATTGGCGGCAGTGACGGGGGATGACATGAAAGCCAGACTGCCATTTGATCCGCGCCGATTGTCAAATGACAAAGCCGCGATACATCTAGATGAATTACTTCAACTTGTCGGCGGTAAGTCCGGATTGTTTTCGCAGGCCGGCACCCCAAAAAAATAGATAATACCGGGCCTTTGCCCACAGGCTCTGCCGAAATGGCAGGCAAATGACATTTGATGCAACAACACCGGATCAAGCGCATCTGGTTGCGTGCACAGCCGGACAGGGATATGAGCAACGAAATGGCCAGTAAAGCAAAAAAACAAGCCGAACCTGATCAGAACACGCCAGAAGCAGCCGAAGCGGCCAGCCTCGACGCAGCCCAGCAAACCATCAAAACCTTGATGAAGCTTGGCAAGGAACGCGGCTTTGTTACTCATGACGAGTTGAACGCGGCGCTTCCTGCCGAAGATTACACATCCGAACAGATTGATGATGTGATGTCATCGCTAAGCGAGATGGGCGTTTCGGTTGTTGATAGCGCCGAAAGCGATGGTGATGATGACGCAGCCGAAGAAGGCCGCGCCGCCGGCAATCTGTCGGATAGTGATGTTTCGGGTACCGATGATCCGGTGCGGATGTATCTTCGTGAAATGGGTAGTGTCGAGCTGTTGTCGCGCGAGGGCGAAATCGCCATTGCCAAACGGATTGAAGCTGGGCGTGAAATGATGATTGGTGGCATTTGTGAATCGCCATTGACTATTCGCGCCCTGATGCATTGGCGCGACCAGATCGCCGATGGCGTTGTCCCGCTTCGCGATATTATCGATCTTGAAGCCACCTACGCCAAAATCAATGGCAACCCGCTGATCGACCAGAATACCGTCAACCCGCTTGGCGATGATATCCCGGATGATGATCTTGAGGATGATGAAGACGAAGAAGAAATTGAAGATGAAGAAGAAGACGAAGAAGACGAAGATGATGAAAGCGGCGATAGCGATACCGATACATCAACCCGTGATTCGCATAATGATAATGATGAAAATGATGATCTGAACCTATCGCTTGCCGCGCTGGAAGATGCCGTTCGTGATGATGTGATGGCGCTTTTTGACGATGTTGGCACAACCTACAAGGCCTTTGTCAAAAGTCAGGATCGTCGCCTTGCCCGCATGGCCAAGGAACAGCCGCTTGTCGCAAAAAGCGAAACCACGCATTTCGAAATTAAGGTCAAGCTGTGTGAATTGATGGAAGGGGTGATTTTCAACCCGAACCGGATTGAAGCTTTGAGCGAGCAGGTCTTTACCCTTAACCGGCATGTTACCCAGATTGAAGGTCGCCTGATGCGCCTTGCCACCGATAATGGCGTGACCCGCGTTCAGATGATTAACGCATGGAACGGCCGTGAGGTTTGTGAAGATTGGCCCGGCACCGGCTATAACACCAAGGCCTGGAAAAAGCTGTTGGCCAATAGTGCCGATGAAATTGCCGAACTGCGCGACAAGATCAAGCTTGTCGTCGATGATATTGGTCTGTCGGTTCCCGAATTTCGTGAAATGATCCAAACCATCCAGCGTGGCCAGCGCGAAGCAGCGCGCGCCAAACGCGAAATGGTCGAAGCCAATTTGCGGTTGGTGATTTCGATTGCCAAGAAATACACCAATCGCGGCCTGCAATTCCTCGATCTTATTCAAGAGGGCAATATCGGCCTGATGAAGGCGGTTGATAAATTTGAATATCGGCGCGGCTATAAATTTTCGACCTATGCAACATGGTGGATTAGACAGGCCATCACGCGCTCGATTGCCGATCAGGCACGCACGATCCGGATTCCGGTTCATATGATCGAAACAATCAATAAGCTGGTTCGCACTTCGCGCCAGATGCTGCATGAAATTGGCCGCGAGCCAACGCCTGAAGAGCTTGCCGAAAAGCTGTCAATGCCGATTGATAAAGTGCGCAAGGTGTTGAAGATTGCCAAAGAGCCAATCAGCCTTGAAACCCCAATTGGCGATGAAGAAGACAGCCATCTTGGTGATTTCATCGAAGATAAAAACGCCGTGCAGCCGCTTGACGCCGCCATCCATGCCAATTTGCGCGAAACCACAACGCGGGTTCTGGCCAGCCTGACAGCGCGTGAAGAGCGCGTCTTGCGCATGCGGTTTGGCATTGGCATGAATACCGATCACACGCTGGAAGAAGTGGGTCAGCAATTTAGCGTGACGCGCGAACGTATCCGGCAAATTGAGGCCAAGGCGCTTCGCAAGCTAAAGCATCCGTCACGGTCGCGTAAATTGCGTAGCTTTCTCGAAAGCTAGGGTGATACGGCATGCCCTTATGGGGCGCGCCGTGAATATATCTGTTGCGGGAAAAAGGGGCTGGCGCTTGCGCTTGTCATAACCCGCCAAAGGGTGGGGCCTGTAGTTCAATTGGTTAGAACCCACGGCTCATAACCGTGTTGTTGCAGGTTCGAGTCCTGCCGGGCCCACCAACCCTTGCTTCTAAGCCCCCAGCCATTGTTTGTTCTCGCCCATTTGTGACTCTTTTGCCGTGCCGCGTGAGGTCATCACCCGGCCTTAACCTTTTTTTAAATGTTAGTGCCTAGACTTCTCACGACCAGTTGGCAAACAGGTAAGTCACCCCTTGTATGACGCGCCCAGTCCCAACGAAAGGGAGATTGGTAGACCCATGCCATGAGTGGTTCTGCGTTATTGATTGTCGTCCAAAGCGATAGCGACTGGAAGGCGCTTAGCTATCTGCGCAATTTTTGTGAGATTTCTGAGAAGATCGATATTGCCACTGGCTATTTCGAGATTGGAGCGCTGCTTGCTCTAGTGGATAAATGGCAAGGCGTAGACAAAATGCGCATATTGATGGGCGATGACGGCTAAGAAGTTGTCAAATCCAGTAACCAATGAGGAAGTTGCGGTGGTTCGCAATTTGCTGAAGCGTTACGGTGCCAAATCACAAACCATCTCTGGGCAAATCAACGCCAGACGGCGAAAATTAAAACAGCATGAAATTAATCAAGCTCGCATATCAGACATAAAAACGGGTCACAAACTTTATGCGGGTATCAACCCTGCGAGTGATGAGGAGGTTCAGGCGTTTTTCAATGTTGCTGGAAACGATAGCCCAATCACCGCACAAGAACCATCACCAGTTTCTGAGAACTCTCTGAGAACTCTATTGCCATTGCAAGTCGGCGTGGATGATGTGTTGGCCATATCTGAAACAGATAGGATTGAATGCAAAAAATCGTTTGCCAATAATTTTTTCAATAATTGTGTAAAGGCGATTGCTGCCTTTGCAAATAATCAGGGTGGCTACATCATTTTCGGTGTAAAAAATGCTGAGTGGACGATTGAGGGGATCAATAAGACGGCTTTTGAGGGCTTTGACAGGGCTAAACTCACCAACGCGCTTCGCGATTGCATGAGTGGCGAAATACGTTTCGATATGGGCACTCTTGATTTTAGCGGCAAAACAGTTGGTGCTCTTTATGTTTATCCTGCCGCAGTCCAACCCGTGATACTTACCAACAGAAAGCACGATATATCATCTGGCGATATTTATTACCGTTACAACGGTGCAAATCGCAAGATTGGCCCTACCGAACTACAGCAAATAATCGAAAACAGGGTTGTCGCGCTGCGGCTTATGGCTTTTATCGCTGTTGCTGTTGCTGTTGCTGCCATTTTCGGTCGTGCCAGCTGCGGCCAATACGGTTTCGATGGTTTGCAATGGCCTGTTTGATGTTGAACGGATGCGCGGTGAAATCACCGAAACCGAACAATTTGACGGCTCGGTCTATGTAACGGTTGAGCTTGATGGCGGTGATGTGTCGCGCGTGCAGATGGTGCCGATTGAACGAAACCGCCGCATGTCATCATTGGATTTTATCAAAAATATGCCACAGCCAGCCAATGGTGATTTGATTGATTTTACCACAAGCCAAGATGATTTATGGATCAGCAAGGTTTCGCAATCAGGCCCGATGGTTTTTGCCGTTAATGGCGATGATCCCTATGTTGAAACGCCAACCAATGCACATGAAATGAATATTCGGCTAAACCGCGTTTCGGGTCGTGTTCAGGTTGACTGGCAGTGGCATGAGGTGCGTGATTATTTGCCGCTTGGTGCCATTCGAAGTATCAAGAAACGCTATAGCGACCATAAATTATTCACCGCTGATTGTGATGTGATGCGCCAGCGTTTGTTTTAGCGGGCAAGTGCGCCTTACGTTGCGCGGCCTTCGGCAGTGGCATAGATAAGCGCCTCGATAAACAAATCCTTATTCGATGATAATGGCACCAGCTTTATATCCTCTTCAAGATGAAGATCAATTTTGGTGGCACCGGCGCTTTTGGCGCGTGCTTCGGCAAGCTGTTTGGCGGCAATCCGTGCGGCGGCAAGCGCGCCGTCAAGGCTGGATTTATCAATCGGGCCATCAGCAAGATGAATGCGGAATTTTGTTTCGGCAGGCTGGGTAATGGACACCATCACCCGTTGGCGAACCGATCCGGCCGCTGCGCCAACCGCGCCAGCAACATCGGCATGATCAGGAACCGTCAGCGCAACCCCCACCATGTTGGCGATTGGCGGATAATGGGTGGCGGCCGATGCGCCAAGCGCAATGAGGCCGGTATTTAATTTCACCCCAACCGAGACAAGCGGGTCGTTGCTGGCCGGTGTTTTGCGAAATGATTGTGCGAGCAGCGGGTTGCTGGAAACCGCCGCTTCGCCGCCGCCTTCATGCGCCAAGGCCGCATCCATCAAGGCTAAAGCCGACCGCCGGTGCAATTCGTCAAGCGTCATTTCGGCAAGATCCAGCGGCGTTGCCGCAATTGCAATGCCGGCACCATTGCGCTGGCGTGCCATTAATTTTGCGCCAAGCATGGCGGCCTCTTCGTCAAATTCGGTAAAGGCACCGGTGACATGCGCCGCATCGGTGGGGGTAAAGCTGGACAGGCCAAGAAGCCCGCGGCTGATCAAACGGTCAACCGCGCCAAGCGCCAATTGCGTTGCCGCCAATTCAGCAACCGGTGCGGGGCCAGCGGCAATGGCCTTTTCGGCAAGCCTGATTTCCGACCGCGTAAGCCATTGCGGAACGCCATCAGGCATGATTGGAAAGACGAACCGTGCATCTATTGCCATTGGCACGGCAAGATCAAGCTGGCGCGAAAGATGGTCTTTTAATGTCGGCCAGCGCATCGCCAGCAAAGATAGCGGCGTTGCCCGCCTTGGGCCAAGGCTAAGCCCGCCCGTTCTGCCGCGCAAAATTGGCGTGACCTCGCTGTCGCCGCCAAGCCCGCAGGTTCGTATCTCGGCGGCCTCGACCATGGTTTGCCAGCCGCCAACAAAGGCACCGTCTTTCTTTAAACGCGGCGTGCCATTATGCAAAAAGGCAATATCGGTTGTGGTGCCACCAATATCGGCAATCAAGGCTGATTTAGCACCAGCCAGAAACGCCGCGCCCGACAGGCTGGCGGCCGGACCTGACAAAACGGTTTCAACCGGACGCGACAGGGCAAAATCGGCATGAAGCAGCGAGCCATCACCCTTGACCACCATCAATGGGCAGGTCAGGCCTTGTTGTGACATAATGTTTTGCGTGGCGGTAATCAGCCGTTCCAGAAGATTGATCAGGCGGGCATTCAACACCGCGGTCAGGGCGCGTCGTGGCCCGCCAAGCGATGACGATAATTCATGGCTGCAAGTGATGGGAAGGCCGGTTATTTCGCGAAGCAAATCGCGGGTTTCGGTCTCGTGAAGCGGGTTTCGCGTGGCAAAATGACCAGCAACCGCAAAGGCCGAAACCTCGGATTTCAGCTTGTTTGCAGCGGCATCTAGCGCGGCAATGTCCAATGGTGCCTGAATGCCGCCATCGGGGCGATGGCCGCCATTGATGAAATAAACCGGATCCTGTCCAAGGGCGCGCGCCAGATCGGCGCGTTCAAGCGCGGCCTCGTCAAATCCGATCAAAAACAGGCCAACACGCCCGCCAACACCCTCGACAACAGCGTTGGTGGCAAGCGTTGTTGACAGTGACACCATTTTGATATCATCCGGCGTGCCGTCAAAATCGGCAAGAATTTTGGCAATGGCACCGCCAAGACCAACCGACAAATCATCGCGTGTGGTCAGTGCCTTGCCAGTTGCCAAGACAACACCGCGATCAACATCAAGAAGCGCCGCATCAGTGTAGGTGCCGCCAGTATCAAGGCCGATTACAAGTGACATGCGATTATTCCTTTTGGTTTGGTGCCAGATCGCAAATTACGCCGACCACCATAAAATGCGACTATCCCGTTGGCGCATGTTTGGCAAAAAATGCCAAAATCCAGCTTGCAACCAATTTGCCATCATGCGGTGTGGCAAGTGATTGACGCGCTTCATTGACGCAATCGGTACCGGCTCGATCAACCAGCAGGTTGGAAAGCGCATCGGTATAGTCAGCGTCAAATTCGGGATGACCCTGAATGGCAAAAACATCATCTCCAATGACAAAAGCCGCATTTGTGCAATGGTTGGCGCTGGCGATGCGCCGCGCCCCATCGGGAAGGCTGATCACCTGATCTTGATGAACATGAATCAGATTGATTTTCTCATGGCTTGTTTCAATCCAGTCCGGAAGGTCGGTTAAGGCCAGTTCCTTGACACCAAGACCCCAGCCCTTATCCCATTTGCGGGCATGACCGCCAAGCGCATGCGCAATGATCTGATGGCCAAAACAAACGCCCGCCAGTGGCTTTTTGGCAGCATAGATTTGGCGTAGAAAATCCATTAATTTTGGAATGAATGGCGCATCGTCATAAACACCATAGGCGGAACCCGAAACAAGATAGCCGTCATAATCGTCAATTTGCGCCGGAAACACGTCATCGACCACGGCCAATGTGGTAAAGCGGAAATTTTTGCCAAGCGGAAGGCTGGCAAAAAGATCGCTGAACATATCATTATAATCATGAAAGCGCTGGGGCATTGCCTTGTTGGTATGACCGGCCAAAAGAATTGCGATATGCATATGTGATGCTTCCTATCTCTGCGCAGGGCTCGTTTATCCGCGGCACTAAAATGCTAACCCAAAACAACCTATGATCCCAAAACGACTTATAATCCGGAAAAGGCTAGTGATCCAGCGGCTTTATATCTGTCTTAACAACGGCAGTTTCTTTTTTTAATTCGGCCAGAACGAATAGCCGCAAGGCCGAAGACAGCCCGCCATCACGTTTACGGTCAATCTTTTGCACAAGGCTGGCAAGCGATTGCCCGCGACTGGCTGCAATATCTTGCAGCATGTCCCAAAAAGGCTGTTCCAATGACACGCTTGTCCGGTGTCCGTGAATGGTCATGGATCGCTTGATCATCATCGTAATATCATGCGCTTTGAAGATTGTTTTTGGCAAACCCGTTTTTGGCAAAGGCTTTTGGCAATGCGGCCGTGGCCAAGATTTGCGATGCCGCCAATGACGATTGATGCTAGCGGCGGAAAGCGCCAATCAGTTCGAGATGATTGCTGAATGAGAATTGATCAATGACCTGAACCCATTCAAGCTGAAACCCACTTTCTGTCAAAATGGCCGCATCCCGCGCAAAACTTGCCGGATTGCATGACACCATAGCGATTGTTGCAATGCCCGATTGCGCCAGCATCTGGCATTGTGCAGCAGCGCCGCTTCGCGGCGGGTCAAGAATGGCCATGTCAAAGCCTTCCAGCTCGTCAGGCATTAATGGCGCGTCAAACAAATTGCGGCTGGCGGTCTTTACTCGCCCGCCAATGCCTGCAGCGTCAACGCCAAATTTCAACGCCGCAAGAGCGTCTTCGCTTTGTTCTACCGCCAGAAGATTGGTGATATTATCCAGCAGCGGCAGGCTAAGCGTCCCGCATCCGGCAAAAAGATCGACAATCTGGCGCGCTGATCCCGCGATTTCAGCAATGGCATTTTGTAACATAGCCTCGCCATCACGGGTCGCTTGCAGAAATGCACCCGGAGGCGGTGAAACGCCGATTTTGCCAAATTGAACCACAGGAATTTCAGGGGCGAAAAGCGTCATCGGACTGCCATGATCAGTAACTGACAGCCTTGCCAATCTTATGCTTGCCGCCCAATCGCCCAATTTGGCAAGCATATCCGGACTCCAAGGCTGCGCCCCTGAAATTGGCTCAATGTAAAGGCAGATATTGCTGTCGTCTGCATTGCCGGTGCTGCGGTCAAGAAGGTTGGCATGTGCATCTGCGGCAAAGCCAGCGGGAAGATGGGCGCTGGCAAAGTCCTGCAAGGCGTCTTGCAGAGCCAACAGGTTTGGGTGAAGAACAGCGCAGCCGTCAGGGCTGACAATATGTTGACCCATATGTTCGCGAAAACCGACAATCGCCCCATCAGCAATACATTTCAAATGGAAGCTGGCGCGTCTTCGGCTTTTTAGCGGCGAGCTGTAAAGTGGCCTTATCGTGCCAGCCTTGATTTTGGCGCGATCAAGGAAGTTGGCAACAAGGGCGCTTTTCCAGCTGCTGATTTCGGTTTCATCCCAATGCTGGAACCGGCAGCCGCCACATGCTGGAAAGGCATCGCAGCGCGGTGAATGGCGATCGGGTGACGGCGCATAAAGTTCGATAATGCGCGCCTTGATGCCTTGTGACGTCAGCGAGAGCGGCTGAACCAACAAGCGTTCGCCCGGAAGGCTGGCCGGAACAAATACATCATGTTCGGCTTCGCTGTAATTATGGGTGTAAAGCGCTTTGGCAATGCCATCGCCGCGCCCGCCAATATGGCTGATTGTCACTTCGATTGGTGGTGCATTGCGGGGCAGGCGGCCAGCCATCTGGTTCGATTTTGCCGACCGTTTCTTGCTTGGCCTTCGGTTGGATTGGCGTGCCATTTGCTGATCGCCCTTATTGGTAAAATGTGACATGCGCTATATGCGCAAGAGAGAAAACGCCCAATTCAAAACGCTTAATTAAAATGCTTCATTATAGGCGACGCGCAAACCATACCACACGCCCGATGATATGTACCTCATCAATCCGCCGCTGGTATCTGCTATAGGCCGAATTTTCCGACGAAATACGAAGCATTTGCGGTGTCGTGCTGGGAATAATTTCAATGCGTTTGGCAACAAGGCCAACACCATCATCAAGAATGAAAATACCCGGCGGTGACGGGCGGGTTTGACTGCAATCAAGCATCACCGTGTCATCATGTTCAAGAAGTGGAACCATCGAATCGCCGCTGATGGAAATCATCTGCAAGGCGTCGGTCTGACGCCGGCCAAGCTCGGCAAGCCATTGGCGTGGGAAAACCCATTGATTATCGGGATCTTGTGCCATCTCGCTGGCAAGGTCGATTTGTGTGCCGCCGCCGGCACTTGCCGAAAGGTCAAAAAACGGCACGGCAAATTGGCCTTGGTGGTTATGTTGTCGGCCGGTCAGTGGAAAAAATCGCGCCGCAAATCAAATCCAGCCTGAATAGCAAAAGGGGCTAGCCACATGACCGCAGCCCGTAAAACCCCGTCAAATATTATTGCCGCCAGCCGTGATCTGGTGCAACGCCATGAAGGGCGGCGGCAATTTCCCCATTATGACACGCGCGGTAAATTAACCATTGCGGTTGGGCGCAATCTTAACGATCGCGGCCTTGCCGATGATGAAATTGACTATCTGTTTGCCAATGATCTGATCATTGCGCTGCAGATTTGCCAAGATTTATATCCATGTTTTGCCAGCTTTACACCGGCGCGGCAGGCTGCGCTTATTTCAATGGCCTTTAATCTTGGGAAACCGCGTCTTGCCGGTTTTCGGCGGATGCGCGCGGCGATTAATCGCGGCAATTGGCAGGGGGCAGCTGATGAAGCCGAAAACAGCCTTTGGGCGCGTCAAACACGGCACCGCGCCACCGATGTTGCCGCACGACTTCGCGGCGTGCATAAGCCGTAAAAATGACGCGAAAACATGCCTCTTATTTGCTGCGGATTATTGGGCGCGGATAGATTGGGTGCCTAATTTTGCCGTGCTGCTGAAAACCTAGCGGCGGCGCCAAGCGCGGCGATGATGGGCATCTGGCTTTGACCCGGTGATGACAGCCGTGACAGCGCGGCAATGGCGGCATTGGCATAATCACCGGCAATCGCAATCGATCGGTCAATGGCATCATGGCTGGCAAGAATGGCCTGTGCGGTGGCAAGATCGCCATCGGCAAAATTGCCATCACCCATTGTGCGTTGCCAGAATTCGCGGTCATTTGAATCGCCATCCTGCCATGCCAGAATGACCGGAAGGGTGATTTTCTGGTCAATGAAATCATCGCCGGTATTTTTGCCCATCGCGCTGCTGCTGACGCCATAATCCATTGCATCATCCATGATCTGGAATGCCAGCCCAAGCTGCAGCCCGTAATCATGCATCACCGCAACATCATCACCATTTGCGCCTGCCAATTTGGCACCGGCGGCGGCGGCGGCGGCGAATAAAATCGCGGTTTTGCCCGTAATCACATCGAAATAGGCATCTTGCGGCGTGTCGGGCATGCCAGCGATGGTCATTTGTTTGATTTCGCCTTCGGTAATCCGCGCCGACGCATTGGCCAGCTGGCCAAGAACCGTAATATCACCCGCCTCAACCATCAATTCAAAAGCGCGGGCAAACAGAAAATCACCCACCAGAACCGACGCCTCGTTTCCCCAAAGCGCATTTGCCGTATCGCGGCCACGTCGCAAATTCGACTCATCAATCACATCATCATGAAGAAGCGTTGCCGAATGGATGAATTCGACGGCGGTTGCCAGCCCCACAGCATGCGCGCTGCCACCAGCAATTTGCGCGCCGGCAAGGGTCATCATCGGGCGGATGCGTTTACCGCCAGCGGCAATCAAATGTCCGGCCAATTCGGGAATCAACGGCACGTCACTGGCAAGCCGTTGCAAAATCATTGCATTGACGGCTTTCATATCATCGGCAAGCAGATTGACCAGCGGGTCAAGCGAAACCAGTTCGCCGTGATTCTTGATTGCAGGGTTAGCACTCATTCTTTCAACCTATTAAATGGCGATTTGCCATCTTCCTAAAGGAAATATGTTTTTGCGCAATTTAAAGCCGTTTGGCTTTTTGGCGACAGCGTCATCGCGCCGACCATTGGCGGCGCGCATGGATGGCGTGTCTAAAATCTTTCCCATTCATTACGATGCCACATCACCGACTAGCAAGGAAAAAAGGCCAGCCCACGGCGGATTTTGTCGTTGCAATGCTTGGTAATTCGCCAAAAATGCGGCATGATGTGGCTTCATGGAACATCTTGTTAGCACAACCAATAATGTGCGCCTGTCATTTTTGCTGGCGCTGTTGCGTGATGCGGGCATTAAGGCGCATGTGTTTGATGCAAATATTTCGGCGCTTGAGGCTGGCATTGGGGCTTTTCCGCGCCGGATTATGGTGCCAACGAAACGGCTTTTGGCGGCAAAAACGCTGCTTGAGGATGCAAATGAATTTTATGATGATTGATCATGGACGTTTTTCCAGCGGCTGGCAGCAAAACCAGCCGAGCCAGCACCTGCTAGGGGTGACAAAAACATGAGCCAAGATCCGACAATCGGAAATGATGCCAAAACCGGCGATGGCGCACCGCCTGATGGCCTTGATGATCTGGCGGTAACTCATGATCATTTGCTTGGCAAAACCGTGTCGGTTATGCAGCCAAAAAGCGGGTTTCGGGTTGGCACGGATGCGGTGCTTCTGGCGGCGGCGATTGGGGTTAATCGTGGCCGCATTCTGGATATGGGGGCAGGGGTTGGTGGGATCAGCCTGTGTTTGGCACGGCGGCTTGATGCGGTGCAGATCACCGCGATTGAGATTGATCCGGTGATGGCGGCATTGGCACAACGAAATGTCGCGGCCAATGGTTTTGATGACCGGCTTCGTATTCTGCGCGATGATATTGCCAAAATGCCACCCGTTCTGGCAGGCAGTTTTGATCATGTTGTTAGTAACCCGCCCTATCATTACGCAACCGGCACAAGGCCGCGCGACAAACGGCGGGCTTTGGCGCATATCGGCGAAGGATTGGCGCTTGGTGATTGGGTTAAATCGGCAATCTGGGCGGCAAAACCGCGCGGACGGATCAGCTTTATTTGCCGGGCTGATCGGGCGGATGAATTGATCCATCTTTTTACCAGGGCGGGTGCTTCAGAAATTCTGCAATTCCCGCTTTGGCCGCGGCCAATGGTGCCGGCTGGGCGGGTGATCATTCAGGTGCGCAAGGCGGTGTCTGGCCCGGGCGCGATTTTACCCGGTCTTATCATGCATAATGATGATGGCAGCTTTACCGAAGCCGCTAGCCGCATTATGAATGGTGAAGGTCTGTATATGGTGCATCCTGCCCGCAGGGTCTAGGCGTGATTGCCAGTGGATGATTGGCATAGCGTGATCGGCATAGCGTGATTGGCAGGGTGTGATTGGCAGGATGTGATTGGCAGTGATGCCAGATGAAGGGAAATAGGCGAAATGGGACTTTTGTCCAAAATAATGTTTTGGCGCCGCCGCAGGTCGGTTGTGCCGGTGGTGCGGTTAAGCGGTGTAATCTCGCAATCGGGCAGTCTTGGACGGCGCGGCCTATCGCTTGAATCGGTTGAACCGCAATTGAAAAAGGCCTTTTCGGTCAAGCGTGCCAAGGCCGTCGCCATCATCATTAACTCGCCTGGAGGCTCGCCGGTGCAATCATCATTGATTGGCCAGCGCATTCGTGACCTTGCCAACCGCGCCGATGTGCCGGTTTTGGCGTTTTGCGAAGATGTGGCGGCGAGTGGCGGCTATTGGCTGGCGGCATCAGCCGATGAGATTTATGCCAATCCGGCATCGGTGATCGGGTCTATTGGGGTGATATCGGCCGGTTTCGGTTTTGATAAAGCCATTGCCAAGCTTGGCATTGACCGGCGGGTTTACACCGCTGGCGAGGCCAAAATGACGCTTGACCCCTTTCAGCCTGAACGCGATGAAGAAATTGATCGGCTGAAAGGGTTGCAGGCCAATATTCACAAACAATTTATCAGCCATATCGAACAGCGTCGTGGGTCACGGCTGAAAGGCGCGCATGATGAATTATTCAGCGGCGCGTTCTGGACAGGCCAACGTGCGCTTGAATTGGGATTGATTGATGGGCTTGGTGAATGTCGCCAAACATTGCTTCAACGTTTTGGTGATGACACTGATGTGATGTTTGTTGAGCCAAAGCGCAAATTCCTGCCGCTTGGACTTCCGGCAATGAGCAGCCATCTTGTGCAGGAAACCGCCGATCTTGCGATTGAGCGCGCTTATTTTTCGCGTTTCGGGCTGTAAAAGTCAAACCGGTTATGTCAGGATAACGCCATATTCGCCGTTGCTGGCAGACCAATCGCTGGCTTTCCGCAAAATCCAGCATCACGCCGGTTGCATTACGCATGTCGGATTACGCCTTTAAAGGACGCTTGAATCATGGTTCTCTCACTTCCGAAAATCCTTGGTCTTTTTGCCCTGATCTGGCTTGTCTGGATGGCATTTCGGTTTATCGAGGCGCGCCAGAAAAACCGTGCTGATCAGCCATTAGACAAAAATGGCAACACGGCGGGAGCAACGAAAAAAGACCCGAATGACGCATCGGTTGATTTGCAGGAATGCACAATTTGCGGGGCATGGGTAAGCGGCGAGACCTGTGATCGGGAAAACTGTCCCTATTAGCGGCAGCAACAGCTTGCCTTTTGATGCGGTTTCCGGCTAATTTCCGTGCATCTTTTGCAATAGGAATCGTGACTG
>Ga0255774_10000076_pt1 | contig 90387 bp, 60 predicted proteins | sample 101ome_17_FD_179972 | JGI IMG/M metagenome (GOLD analysis project Ga0255774, IMG submission 179972) | Coastal salt marsh microbial communities from the Groves Creek Marsh, Skidaway Island, Georgia - 101407AT metaG (version 2) | ecosystem: Environmental > Aquatic > Marine > Intertidal zone >... | reverse complement strand
ACACCACGAGGGGGGGGGTGGATGGATGCCGACGTGGATCGATGATGGATCTTCGGGTTCGACGGCGCGTCGTCGTCGTCGTCGTCGTCGTCGGATGGATGGATGGATGGATGGATCGTCGGATCGAATCGATCGATCGATGGACGCGGACGCGGTGGATGGATGGATCGCACGTCGCGGACGCGCCCCCGAATCGATTCGGCCGACGCCCGCATCCCGACGATTCGAGGCGCGCGTCCGCGATCGCGGGCGCGCGGGCGCGGTGTGTGTGTGTGTGTGTGTGTGTTTCTTCGTGTTATGTACGCGTATAGTAGTGTATATAGTGTCGTAGTGTGGGACGATGATTGATGGCGACGAGGACGACACGAGCGCGCACGATGACGCGCGCGCGTTCGTGGGAGGGAAGGGAAGGGGAGCGGTGCGTCTCGTGAACGCGACGACGCGCATCAAAAAAAAAGAACCTTCCTTCACGACCCGTCGACACACGCGCCGCCAAAAAATCAGCCAAAAAAACCAAGCGTCAGCGCGGATTCCCAGACTGTTCCCAGTCCAGTACTAATGCGCCCCAAGCTGGCTTAAGTTCCTTGTTCCGATGGGGAAGGCTGGTTTTCAGCTGGTATGAACGCTTGATGAGAAAATGTGCGGTCGAGGTGTATACGATCGTGATGACGTGTATTGATCAAAACACACTTACGGGGCACTTTTTGTGCGCCACGGACGACGATGCATGAATGAAGCGCATCGTCTGTCTCATCCATCATCCACGACGCGCGAGTAGACGACCGACCGAGCGGTTTTCGAGAGAGACCGAGCGAGCGTTCGTGCGTCGTTCGCGCGCGGGACGGCCGTCGAGCTCGACGCGCGGGACGCGCGCGTACACGGGGGCTCGGCGAGCGGAAACGATCGATCCATGGATGGATGGATTCCGAGCCAACCGAATCGACGAAAATTGATTGATGCATCCATCGTCGACCCGACCCCCTCCTCGAACGCGAGAGGGACGACGACGAGAGGACGATGAAAACGGTGACGACGGACGTGGATGATCTCGCGTCGTCGTCGTCGTCGTCGTCGTCGAGGACGATTGGACATCGATGATGAGTCATTCATTCATGTCACCCGCCGCGAATGAAACCGACACCGAACGACACACACGCGCGCGCGCGCATCGCCGACGCCGACGCCGACGCCGACGACGCGTGGACGATCGCGAGACGCGCCGACGACGACGCGCGATCGTTCGGTCGTTCGGTCGCGATGGACGCCGACGCCGACGACGCCGCGCGACCGTTCCATTGGCGCCCCGCGATCGTCCGCGCGCGCGACCACGAGGCGTCGGTGAAATCGATCGACGTCACGCGTCGAGACGACGGCGCGCGCGTCGTCGTCACCGCGAGCGCGGACGGGGACGTTCTCGTGCGCCCGTTCGTCGACGAGCGGGACGAGGACGAGGGACGAGACGCGCGCGAGGACGACCGAGGGGAACCGCGGGGGAGGGGGACGCGACTGCGGGGACACCGGGACGTCGCGCGCGCGGCGAAGAGACGGGGTGATCGCGTCTTGAGCGCGTCGTACGATAAAACGGCGCGCGTGTGGACGTTATCTTCTTCTTCGCGATCGAACGCGCGCGAGGCGGTGGTGACGCTGCGAGGACACACGGATTACGTCGCCGACTGCGCGTGGTGCGGCGCCGGGACGAGTTTCGGCGAGACGGCGGCGACGGCGAGCTCCGACGGCACGGTTCGTCTGTGGCGAACGGAGACCGGGGAGTGTTTGAAAGTGGTCGACGTGCGCGAACATTCCGACGCCGGGGCGGTGACGTGCGTGGACGCGATGACGACGACGGACGCTCCGGGAACGGTTTCCGACGACTGCGTCTTCGTCGTCGGTTTGATGGACGGCTCGACGCGGTTTTACCACGCGCGCACGGGCGCGTGCGCGCTCGTGCTCCTCGGCCATCTCGGCGCGGTGACCGGCATCGCCGTCTCGACGGACGAGACCGCGTTGTCGTCTTTGTCTTTATCGTCGTCGTCTCGAGAGGACGCGCGCGCGCGCGTGTGTTACGGATGTCGAGACGGATCCGTCGGGTGTTTCGACGCGTACTCGCGCGACGACGGTTTGACGATGGAGATCGCGCACATCGCGCGTCGGTCGGGCCATCCCGACGCCGATCTCGAGGGCGTGACGTGCGTGCGATTCGTCTCGTCCACGACCCGCGCGATCGCGACGTCATCCGAGGACGGCACGACGCGCGTGTGGAATCCGCAGCGAGGCGCGTGCGATTTTCTCTTGACGGGACAGACGCCGGGCGCGTCCATCGATTGCGTCTCGATGCTCGACGACGTCTTGGCGTGCGGTGGATCGGACGGGACCGTGTCGGTGTGGACGCGAGAGACGGCGCGCGGTGACGAGGACGATGAAAACGAAGAGGACGACGCGTCGACGCTCGCCGCGCGCGCCGACGTCGCGCTTCGTTGGCTCCTGAGACGAGGACCTCAGGTGCGCGTCGACGACGTCGACGACGTCGAGGACGCGCTCCTATGCGCCGCGTTCGACGCCGCCGATCACGAGGCTCGAGCGTTGCTGACGGTTCAACCGTCACACGACGAGGCGCTCGACGTCGAGTGCGGCGTGTGCGCCGACGCGCTCGTCGGCGCCGCCGCCGAGCTCGCGCAGTTACCCTGCGCGCACGTCTTTCACGCCGATTGTCTCCTACCCTGGATGCGCGTCTCGCATCAGTGTCCGTTGTGTCGAGAGATTAATTACGAATCGGGCGTCTCACACGCGTTGGCGTGCGTCAGGGTGTCTCGACGTCGCCGACGCGTCGTCTCGAGGTCAAAGGCGTCCTCGACGCCCGCAGTCGTCGACGCTCGGGACGCACGCCTCGACGCGTCTCGCGAGCATGCTCGCGGTGCGCGAGGATAAACCAAACGTCACCCGCGATGTCGACGTCGACGACGACGCGTTGGACGTCGCGAGCGTCGACGTCGACGACGAAGACGTCGTCGCCGAGGCGCTCGCCCTCGCCCGGGACGAGCGCCTTCTCGACGCGCGGCGCGCGCTCTCGCGTTCGCGCGCGCCTCTTCGCGCGGAGGCGCGCACCGTTGCGGATGCCGCGGACGCGGCCGAGCGGTGGATGAAGGCGCTCAAGGAACACCCGAGCGGGTGGACGCGTCAACGATCGATGACGTCCCGAGCGTCCGACGCCGCGTCGAGCGTCGGGGGCGCGATGCTCGCCGCTCTCTCTTTCAGTTCGTCTTCCGCGTCTGAAGCGCCGGTGAAATCGTCGAGAACGAGAGTTTATTACAAGTGCGACACCGAACGAACGCTCTCGGTGCGCGTGGAGACGGTCATAGGACGAGATCTGCTCGTCCCGCTCTTGAGCGTTCTCAACGAATCCGAACTCTACAGCGAATGGTTGCCTCGGTGGACGACGCCCACGCGTTTAGGGGTGCGAGAATCGGTGAAAGTGGCCCAGGTTGGACGGTGCTCGCAGTTGGTCGTCATCACGTGCGATTGTCCCTGGCCGATAGAGACGAGACAGGTGGTGCTCGACGCCGTGGCGTTTGACGACATGGCGACGAACGGCGACATCGGCGTCTTGTTGCGCACGAAGGATTGTGAAAACGACCCGCGCGTGCCGCCAAAACCGACCGAGGAGGAGATGACGAGAATTGACGTCGATGGCGCGTTTCTGTTTCGTCGCGTGCCGGATGCATGGGCGAACGTCGAGGGCGAGGACGCGTGCGACGTCGAGCGGGATGATATCTTAACGACGTTTGGCTTCGTCGTCGATCCGAAACTCGAATATATTCCGACGTGGTTACTGAATTTTATCGTCAGAACCGTCATCGGCACACTCTGGGCGGCGTTCATTCGCGTCGCCGAGGAAGTGCGGGACGGTAAAAGGCCGAAACACGCCGAATTGATCGAGCGTAAACGCGCCGAGCTCTACGACTGGGTGGATGAACGCGCGGCGCGCATGTTCGCGCCGCAGAAGAATTGATTGATTAGATTGTGTACACACTGTACAGTAGTTCTATCTAGATGTAGTAATGATATTACAAGCGCCGCCGCTTCACGAAGAATGGAATCACATCGTCTTCAAGACTTTGTCGAGCTCAGGCATCTGCGACATGGCTTGAATCTGTCTCTTGACGCCGACGATTGTGGACACGACGATCAACATGGACATCAATCCGAACGATTGTCCACACGTTTTAGACATCCACGCGTCGATCAACGAGCACAGCGTGGCGATGGTGGCGAGGAGAACGCCGCCGAAGAATCTCGATCCCGCTTGCACCTGAGAGAAGTGGTCGACTGTTTGCGTCCCGGGACGAACGCCGGGGACGCGCGCGCCGATCTTCATCATGTACTCGCTGATGTCCTGCGGCGTGTTTTGCAGATCGATGAAGGTGCCGAGGAAGACCAAGGTGAAGAGCAAGAAGAAATACCCGACGGATGCGCCGTTGATCCAGGATAAAAAACCAAACGGAAGCCACTGCAACGCGCTCAATAAAAACATGGAAAAGATGACGGGTTGCATGTTCGTGGGATTAATCTTGAACGGTATGTGATTTTCCTCGCCGGATTGCATCGATTTGGGTAAACCCACGCTTCCGGAGGGGCCTTGGAAATATTCCAAGCGTACCTTGACGGTGCCCTGTTCCAAGAGCACGGTGCCGAGCATCAAGATGGCGAAGAATCCAATCACCGGCGCCGCGGCTTGAAGTGAAAAGTTGGCTAGTAAACTCGGAAGCAACGCCTTCAACGCGGAAAAGTACCCGCCGCAGATGGACATGGTGATGATGACACTGCTCCCTTGACCCAACCCGTAATCCGTGATCTCATCCGCGACCCAGGTGATCGCGAGCGCGCCCGTGACGAACATGGGCACGACGGTGAGATAGTACCAAAATCCCGTCCCGATGACGCTGTACGCCTTCAAACTTCCCGCCTCGACGACGCTCTGAATCACCGCGATCGTGAACGTCATGAGTCGAGTCCACCATTTGATCGTCTCTTGACCCGTCTGATCCTTTCGCATCGCTTGTAATTCGGGCGAAAACGCCGTGAGGACGGACATGGCGATGGACGCTCCGATGTATGGACCGATACCTATATGAAACCACGGAACGCCACCTGTCGACAGCGAGTCAACGAGCCAATTCGTCGTCGTCTCCACCGCCGCCGCCGCTGTCTGCGACGACGCACCGCCCATCAACGCCTTCATGACGGCGTCCACGCCTCCGCCTCCCCCGCCGGCGAACGTCGACATCAACGACGTCATGCTGAACGGCGAACCCGACCCGACCGTCGTCTCGAAAAACCTCGACGGCAACAACATCCCGCCTCGCACGAACACCATCATCGCCAACACGCTCACGATTCGCTGAAATATCGAGCTCTGCGTGAACCGAACCGCGCCTCCGAGCGCAGACGTCGTCGTCGCGCCCCCGGCTCGCCCGAACGCCTCCAACCCGATCTCCCCGTCGTCGAAGTCGTACATCTGCTCGCGAATCCTCTGAATCTCTTCGTCGCTCGCCGCGCGCGTCCTCGCGCGACGCGCGCGGTGGACGCGCGTGCGTCGCCCGACGTTGACCATCGTGAGGACATCGTCGTCCCGCGCCGCGGACGCCGTCGTCGCGCGTCCACCACCGCGGTGCGCATGACGCGACGCGACCGACCGTCTCGAATCACGCGCCGCGCCGCGCCGCGCCGCCGTCGTCGCCGTCGTCGCCGTCGTCGTCGCCATGGAACGTCGCGCAGTGGAGGTTGGCGGTCATCTTTCAACACGTACACCATAGTAAGTCTCAAACACGCTAATACGTGTATCGAAAGTCCGAAAATATTTATGTTATACCAAATAATTACGACAATAGTACAAAAAGTAACAAGAGAGGAATCAAGTGTCCGAAACTTAAAGATTTTATCAAGAAGACCCGTCAAGAGAAGCCCCAGCCTCTGCGCCGGCGGGCAGTGCGCGTCGCTCGGGACCAGGTGCGCTCGCTCTCTCGTCGCGCGCTCGCCCTCTCGTCGCGTCGCGCGCGTCTCGAACGCGTCTTCTCTTCGTTCCGCCGCACGCTCGCGACGCTCGAAGACGCGCGCGCGCGAGTTGGAGAGCGACGACTCGGGCCGAGAGATCTGTCTCGGCGCCGGCGGGCGCATCTTCTTTGCGCGCTCGCGCGCGTTCGCGACGTTCGAGCGCGTCGAGGACGATCGACTGACGATGAAGGGGACGTGTGAACAAATGTTAAACGACGCAGGACGTTATATGAGCCAGGGAACGACGGGAACGCGAGCGGGCGAAGCGACGAAGACGGCGGGGAAGACGCTGCCCAAGCCGAAGATACCGGCGCCGAGACCGACCGGCGCGGTGGTCAACGGTCGAGGAGGGGTTGATGGAGTCGTGCAGAACGGAGCGGCGAGGTCTGGTTTGAGCGCGGGGATTCCCACGCCGAGAGTGGCGCCCGCGGGAGAGGATGCGGGGAAGGCGAACCCCGGGAAAAAGGCTGGAAAGGTCAAGGCGCCGGCGAACGGTGCAAAGAGGGACGCGAGAGAGAGCGAGGATGAGGATTCGAACGCGCAGAGAAAGAGTGTCGACGGTGGTTCGCGTATCAAGACGATTCCTACGCCGAAAGGTTTGAAGACGGGGGCGAAGCCGAGCGGCGGCGAGAGCGACGTCTCCTCGAAGGCTGTCCCGGTTCCCAAGCCCATGCCCAAACCGAACGTGACTCCGCAGCAGACGTCGGCGATGCCGTCCGTAGAAAATCTTCAGATCTCAGGAAAGCCGCCGCTGTCTCCAGTGAAGCCGGTGGGTGTGTACGTGCCGCCGAGTCAACGCAGAAGCGCGGCCGCCGAGGATAGGGCGGGTCCGAAGAGAAACAAACAAAAGGAAAATTTCGTCAATCCTCGAGACGATCCAGACTACAGACGCGATGAACGTGATTCCGATAAGCGGCAAGGCCCAACCGGCGCACTCGGCGGCTCGGGTAAAGCGACGAGTGTCGTCATCGGAGAAGAGAAGCCGAAGAAGGAGAAGGCGCCTCCAATGCCCGGCGCGAAAACGACCAAGGAGATCAAAAAGGCGCTCGATGCGAACGATATTCGCACGGCGATGGATCTCTTCCACACGCGTTCTGAAGCCGGTCTCGTCGACGCGGAGGCGAGTCGTGCTTTGCTCCACTACTGCATCAAAACTCCGGGAGCTCTTCTCGACGGTTTTGCAGTTGCGTCCTACGCCAAGCAGAAGAAGTACAAGATTACGCTCAAGCAATTCACACAGATTCTGATGTCTTTCCCGCAACGGGCGAATCCCATCGACGCCATGGAAATTCTGAATGCGATGGAGTCGATGATCAATTACGAATCCAAATCTATCGCAAAGTACCATTTCCACTTTGCCAGACTGGTGATCCAAGAGTTCTTGGAAGAAGCGCTTCAAACGCTCGATCGCATCGCGAACGCGCCGTCTTTCGGCTTGCAAGAGAACGGTTTGGCGGCCATGGATGTTGTCATCGAGCCCCTGCGAAAGAATGGCCAGCTTCAGTTGAACATTCCGCCACTCGGAGCCGAGCTTCAGCGCGGGTTGTTGAAGGGTGATACTTTACTCTTGTCGAGGACCGGCGCCACCGATCGTTCATTGACGCTCGGTGAGCTTCCTACGGGCTCGCGAGGTTTCGACGATAACACCGGATCGAGATCTCGCACGGGCGGGTACCATGCGGAGACTGAGTTTGAAGCCGAAGTCGTGACAAGCGCCAACAGAGTCACCGTTCGTTTGATTGGTGTCGGTGCTGAAGATGCGGCGACGGTGTACGGTGCCGGCTGGCGTGTCGATAAACTGGCCAACCGCACGTCTTTCCATCGTCAATTGAAGTCGATGGAAGACATGATGGAGGTCAAGCAGAGCACGGGCAGCAAGGCGAGCGTCGACGTCAACATTCGCGATACGCTCATCGCTGGATGGGATGGCAGCAAGGAAAAGCAAAAGCAAATTCCGGAAATGTGCGAAGCAAATCTCGCCGAACACATGCACATTGCGACGCGTCAGAAGATGATTGATCAAGCGAAGGATATTCCGGCGATGCAGCACATGAACCAGTCGCAAATTGACGCTCTCATGGCGGCGTTGTTCAACCGCGTGACCCTCATCCAGGGTCCGCCCGGTACGGGTAAGACGCACACAGCCGTAGCGCTCGTGCAGATGTGGCTCAGATGCCGCACTTCACCGATTTTGTGTACGTCTGACTCCAACATTGCAGTTGATAACCTCGTCGATGGTTTGGCTCGAGCCGGCGTGCGCGTGGCTCGGATCGGTCGTCCGGAGGCTGTCCGTCAAGATTTGATGCCTTACATGATTGAAAGTATCGCGGGTATCGACCAAGACTGCAGATGGAGCAAGGATGAGCAATTCAAGGCGATCAACAACGCCCTGAGACAGGCTGAAGTCATTTGTGCGACGTGCGCGGGAGCGGGAAGCGACATCTTGGAGCGATTTTCATTCGAGGCGTGTCTCATCGATGAAGCCACGCAGGCCACCGAGCCGGCGACCATCATTCCGCTCACCAAGGGTTGCAAGCAAGTCGTGTTGATCGGGGATCAGAACCAGTTGCCGCCGACCATTATCAGTCGCGAAGCCGAAGCGGCCGGTCTCGGTGAAAGCCTTTTTGAGCGTTTCATTCGATCCGGTATCCGCACGTACATGTTGAAGGTGCAGTATCGTATGCACCCCGCCATCGCTCTTTTCCCGTCTCAGACGTTTTACAAGGGTGAGTTGCTTTCTGGTACGCCACCGAATCAGCGCCGTGCGCCGCTCGGCTTCGACTGGCCGGTGCCTGCGGTGCCGCTCGCCTTCGTCAACGTCGAAGACGGCGCCGAGCGCTCCGACGGCTCTTCGCAAACCAACCCCGCTGAAATTCAACGCGTGGTGAACATTGTGAAGAAGCTCGCTGGACAGCACGAAGTGCTTCCGGGTGACATCGGCGTCGTGACGCCGTACAGCGCGCAAGCGAGAGCGATCAAAAAGATTCTTCGAGGCAACGCTCCCGAGCGTACGAGATTTGACGCGCCAGCCGATCCAACGTCGATGAAGGCGGTTGAAGTCGCCACTGTCGATGGTTTCCAGGGTCGTGAAAAGGAAGTGATCATCTTTTCGTGTACTCGCGCGAACATGAACGGTAACGTCGGTTTCTTGGCTGACACTCGTCGCGTCAACGTCATGCTCACTCGCGCCAAGCGCGGCTTGATCATCGTCGGACACATGAAGACGTTGCAACAAGACGAAATCGTCTGGAAAGGCTGGCTCAAGTGGGCCCGGGAGAGCGGTCTCATCTGCGGTTTATCCGCGACCGACTCCGACGCCGCGAACAGATTGGCGTCGATCGGCATGAGCTCGGCTTTGGAGATTGGCGGCACCGGCATTGGCCAAACCTTTGTTCAAAATGCGTTGGGCGCTCCGGTTTCGTGGGGCACCGGCGGAATAATGGAATCGCCGTCTCAACCTCGACTCGCCGAGCGCGACGTCATTCCCGACGCGTGGGACGACAGCGACGGCGAGGGAGAGGCGAACACCGACACACAAACGATGCCGAGCGTGTCTAGCATGACGGGCATCGCGGACGAAGCGTGGGATTCGGATTAGAGAAAACCAGAGTGGGGGGAAATTGATGGAGTGTATAGTTAATGAGGGGGTTCTTAGAGTGGAGAAAACAGAAGTCTTAATGATACTGAGTTGATTGATCAAAACTATTGCGCTAAGATTCTACGCTACGCTACGCTACGCACACGTCTACAAAGAATATAATTTTTGTCGCTCGCTCGCATACTCTGACGCCTGTCGCTTTGCGGCGTCGTACGTCGTAATCTCGGTCGGCACCGGCAAAGCGGAGCGCTCGGAAACGACACTCACAAGTTTTAAAAAATAATGCCAAAGGATGGCTCGAGAACAGATGGAGATCGCGTCCGCGCCGCCGAGCGCCGTGCCCGTGCGACCGTCGTGGGCGGAAGCCGTACCTTCACCAAGAGCCCACGAAATACTCTCGTCTCCATCGCCTGCGAGTTCGCGGCCGCCGCTCGCGGTGTCGACACCACCGCACTCGATCTTTATCGAACTGTAAAGCATCCAAGGATGCGGAAGCGCGGTCTCACCTCGCGCCCGCCCACTACAGCACGTCGCGTACGCGCACCGCGCGAAGTCGTATTTTCTTCCGATGACGACGGAGGTGAGACGCACTGGTTCCAAGAAATGGCTCAGTAAAGCACCCTGTAATCCCAACGCGTGCCATCGGATAATCTTATCGCTGCAGGATAAAGACTTACCGGCCACACCGATCGCATCTGAGGCGCGTGAAATCAACACGCATCCCGGAGGACCGGCGCGCGCGTCGTCTTCGCTCCCCTTGTGCGAGGGACCAAACCAAAGCTTATTCACATCCGGTGCGTCGTGCATTTGATGACTCGACGACTCACGCTCGATCCAATCATACGTGACGTCACCCCTTGGGCCCGCGCTCGCCGCGCCGCACGGAGCCGTGGACACGTACAAGTGCACGGTGACTCCTCGCCTCAGCGTCGCCCTGTGTGTGCCGCGTCGCTCCAACAACGGACTCTCACCGGTGTCCATCAAGCGAATCAGTTCGCGATAAAGCACTCGGAGAAACCCACGCCGGGCGAGAACTTCGGCGTGGCTATCGCGAACGTGCGCGTCCCAGACAACCGTGTCGTTGGCGCCATCGATGGCTGCGGCGACTTCGCTCGGGATGAATTTGGTTCCCACGCCGAGAGAGAGCGCGACGATATCATCCGGCTCTGTCGCGTTCACGTCCCGCATGACGATGCCCGCGATGACGGCGGTACCTCTCGTCGCGATCACATGCGCTTTACATCGAGACTTGTACTCCGCACCGACCCTGGCGGCGATTCTGTTCGCCAACCGGGACGAGTTGGCGTCTCGGCGTTCGCTCGCCCGGGCGGCGTCGCGTTCCGCAAGCGCGAGCTCCTCCGCGGTCGGCGGTGATCCGTTCGAGCGCATCGCTCGATCTATCACGGCGTCAACATCGATATCGATGGCTTTGGTACAGCACCACATGATGCGATCGTTCAACGCAGCGCTTATGTCATTTCCGTTGATCCAGAGCGTTCGCATCGGGTTGTTTGCCTCTCGCCGCGCCGTCATCGCTCGTAAAAGCAATTCAGCGCCGACATCGGTGATTTGATTGTGATCCAAGTGAATTTCGATGAGCTTCGAAGTCTTCGCGGAGCGATGAATGGCTTTGGCGATCGCCGCGCACCCGTCATCACCGATTTGGTTACCGCCGACGTCGAGCACTTCCAACCCGGCGTGCGTCTCGACAAGCGTCGCCAACGCCTCGGCCCCACCGACGCCCACCTGATTCGTGTACACGGCGAACTCGCGTAACTCGTCGTGCATTTCGCGTAGAGCGTCGACGATCACCGCGCACCCGCGTGCGCCGATGCCGTTGTGATGCACGCCGATCGCTCGAGCGCTCTGGCGTTTGCGGCGCAAAGCCTCGGCAACGCCCTCCGCACCCTCATCGCCCAGATGCCTATCTGAAACGCTCTTGAGCGCTTCATCGCACGATGTGTTTAAAATAAAATTTGCAGCCGCCCGACCGGCTAATCTTCTGAAAGATGCCGTCCCGAATCCAGGATTTCCGCTGGCGTTGACGCTCGTCAGCGAAGGAGACGATTCAACGACTTTTCGCAACGCTTCCATGCCAATCTCCCCTATCGCGTTATCTCGCAAATCCAACCCGACGACCCCGTCGCAGAGACGAATTGCTTCGATCACGCATCCGTCCACGTCGTCGTCGGTCAGGCCAAACTTACGAAACGACATCAACGCGCCGGAATCGTCTCGCCACGCTGCCGCCGCCGCCGCCGCCCGTTTCGCTCGCCAATTTTCTCGACACTTTCTCCCGATCTTCTCCACGATCTCCGCGCTCGCGCGATGATTATTCGTCAACACAATCTCCTCCACGTTCCCGTTTCGCTCGCACGCGCGCAACAACGCCGCGCACGCCTCTTCGCCCGCGTCGTTGTCCCGCAGGTTGACTCTCTCGCACGCCGAGACGTCGCTGTCCATCAACGCTCTCGCCAACGCCACCAACGCGCCATCGCGCAGGGCGCACTTGGATAGATTCACTCGTCGCACCTCGGCGATCGCTCGAAACGTCTCATCGAGCGCGTCGTCGTCGAGCTCGCGCTCGAGTTCGCCCAGCGCCGGCGTCTCCGCCGTCGACAGTTCCTCCAACCACCCACTCTCTCCCGCCCGCACGCCTCGCGCGATCGCCCTCGCGAGCTCTGGCGCGCGGAAATGTCCCAAACAACCGCTCACGCTCACCCCTCGCGCCCGCGCGCGCGCCGCGGCGTCGAACACAGCCTCGAGCGCGTCCCCGTTTGCAAGCAGACACTTTCGCAGCGCCACGCTCTCGCCCTCTCTCGCGCGCGACGCCGCGCGCGCGCGCGCCTGGTCCGCGTCGAGCGTCGCCACGACAGTTTCCCGTCGCCCCATCGCCGCGCTCGCGCGCGTCGACGTCGCGACGCCGCACACTGACCCGCGACGGGCTCGCGCAACCGCCAGAATTGCCGCACAACATGGCGCGCGCCCTCTCATCGCGCCCGCGCGTCGCGCCGTCTCGTCGCGCGCGTCGCGTCGGACGCATCGCCGCCCTCGCGTGCGCGCTCGCGAGTCTCACCTCTCTCGACGTCGCGCGCGCGCACGGATTCACCACCGATCGCGACGCCCATCATGAGGGCGACCACGCGTCCCGCGACGAGAACGGGTACGTGCGACGCGCGGTCGACGTGAGCGAGCTGCCGAGCGACACGCTCGAGAGAGACGTCACGCTCTCGAGCGTGACGACGTCGAGCGACGGGAGGGAGGTGTCGTTCTCGATCGTCGATTACGATGGGGCGTCGGGACGGCTTGAATTCGAGCTCGCGCACGCCGAGGCGCTTTGGGAGGCGCCGCTCGTGGTGAGGATCGAAGCGAACGGCGAGAGAAGCGTGTTAGGACGAGAAGAGGTAGAGACGGCGCTCGGGTGCATGTACGAGGGGGAGGTGACGGAGACCGGGACGGGGCGGCGGTGGACGGCGAGGGCTGTGCTGTGCGACGGCGAGGCGACGGTGAGCACGTTCGTGAACGACGCCCCGGTTGAGTTCGTCGCCGATTTTCAGGGATCGGACGCGTCGACACATGGTCGTGGACGAGGTTTGGCGGCGCGTTTGACGCCGAGATCGCTCTTGGAGGGAAGGACGATGCGGACGAAGAGGACGACACGGCTGCCAAAGGGACGCTCGCTCGCTCGCGTCGAGGCGGCGTATAGGGTGGATAACTCGACGTCCGCGCGCTCGCGGTCGAGAAATGACGGTCGACGATTGGCGGTGACGAACGATCCGAACGGGAGATACGTCGAGACGGCTGTGTACGTCGGTAAGGAGTATATGGCGCTGTACAATCACGATCCCTCGCTCGTTCTCGCGAGACTGGGTCTCATCTGGGCCGAGTGGCAATCCATCTTCGATTCGACGACGAGCATGGATCCGAAAGGGTACGTCATCGCGAAACAAGTCGTCTATCCGGCGTCGAACGCGGCGAACGCGTGGGGCTCGAAGCCAGCGTCGATTGGAGACTGGCTCGACGACGTCGCCGTCCATGTCCAGCCTCTTCTTGCGTCCACGCCTCAGTTCGACACCACGGTCGTCATGAACGATTACGGAATCTTCGGGCAAACGATCGGTTTGGCGTGGGTCGGAACCGTGTGCACGTCGTATCAAAACAATCGTTATCGGTACAGCGTCAACACCGGAAGCGAGGCGTCGCTCGCGTACTGGTCGCAGCTTATCGGTCACGAGGTCGGACACAACCTGGGATTCGGCCACGACGGCTCAAAACCGGGGTGTAACGATAACGGTATCATGGGCTCGTACATCAACACCGATGGAAACGCGCGGTACTCCGAAGGCGACGGGTGCGACGCGAACATTTGGAACACTGGAACGTACAGATATGGAGGTATTTTGAGAGAAGTGGATTACGACTGCCTGTCATACGCGAACACTGAGTTCACGGACGCGTTATCGAGCGCGCCGACGACGTTACCACCCTCTCCGCCTCCGCCTCCTCCTTCTCCCCCCCCTTCACCCCCGCTTCCACCCGGGCAAGTCGGGAATCCTTCGCCGCCGCCTTCGCCGCCGCCGCCGCAAATCACGGTGTTTCCTCCACCTCCGGCCCCGCTCGGCTCGAACGGAGGAAATCCAGTCACCGACGGCACGACAAAGTACATCCAGACCGTCATCAGCGTCGGCGGAGTCACGGTCTCGTACTTTACAACGGCGACGAGAAATGCGTTTCTGCTCGCCGTCGTTGAATACCTCAACCTCCAGGCTCGTCCCGGTTCGGTTTCTCTCGTCTCCATCACCACGACTTCACGACGTCGTCGCCGTCTGTTGCAATCATCGGCGGTCGACGTGACGATCAAGGTGAATCCAGCGAGTGACGAAGAAGAAACGACCGTCATCGCAGCCTTAGCCCCGGCGCAGAGCTCGCGCTTGACGAGCGCGCTGCAAACCGAACTGCCCCAAATCACCACCGCGACGCCGCAGACGACGACTAGATATATCGTGTTGGAGGAGCCTCCGAACACGGATATCGATCGTCTTCGTCAGTTCGGTGCCCTCATATTCGCCGTGGTCGTCATCTTTTTCGTCTTCGTGCCGGCTCTGTTCCTCTACTTGGCCTTTACGAATCCCGAGGGGAAAATCGCCGAGGTGCTCGTCGTCGTCTTTGGATTGAAAACGTTTCAATTCACTCGTCGCTCGTGCTGCTGCTACTGGCTTCGCGGCGCTGAGGATCCGTTCGCGGACGTCGATCTCGATCCGGCGACGCGTTACCGAGACGGCGACGACATCAATCCTCATCAGAGAGCCAAGCGCCAGCGCCAGGCGGCGGAGGCGCACCGCCGACGCGTCGACCCGGTGCGTCGCGAGAAACCGCGCGGGCTCAACATTTTTGGTCGTCGCGCGTGAGACGTGCCGCACCGCGTATGTAATGAAACCAAAGTGATGGTAATAATGCTCAGTCCAACGCTCGTTCGCTCGCGTCATCCTCGCCGCGGCGCGTTCGACTTCGACGCGACTCGTCTTTGACGAGAGCGTCAAAATTCACCTCCGGCCGCAATCCGACCGCACACGCCGACGCCGACGCGCGGATACCGCGAAGAGCGCGCGTCGACGAACTCGACGCAAACGAACGCGCGCGTCGCGTCCGACCGCTCGTCCTCGAAGTTGGTCGTCGTCGTCGTCGTCGACGCCGCGAATTCGCAACCGGCGCTCTCGATCAAAGGGAAGCGAACACCGTTCGTCGACGCGTGAAGCCATGTCGCGGTGCGATACCTACGCCGACTGCACGGACGCGTCCAAATACTGCGCCGCTCTCCTCGGTTCGCCGCGGGGCATCTGTCGACCGTGTTTGGAGTGTGCGCAGAACGGGGACGCCAACGAGGGAGAGTGTCCCGAGCGGTGCGACGCGTACTCGCCAATACTCACGAATTCATCCGTGGGCGTCTTCTCCGGAGATTTCACGTATTGGCAGCACGTGTCGGCGTCGGCGCCGAGTCACGGCGACGCGCTTCCGAAGGGGTGCGTGGCGAGCGCTGACGCGAACTCGAATGCGTTTGGGTCGACGAAGTGGTACACGAAGTGCTCGACGGCTCTGGTGAGGCGAGATGGGGATAGATTCTGTGACATATCTGCCCTGACGCGGGCGGAACCGTTTTATCAGTGCATTGCGTCGTCGCACACGAATTATTGCGGGACGAACTCGCCGAATTTTTGTCTGGCGACGAGTTATTTTGATTGTTGTCCGGTGAGACCGGGACCGTTGGCGGGGGCGTGCATCGGCACGGCGGTTGGGATACTCATGATCGTGTACTTTATCATTCGCGTCGTGTATCGAAAACGGATGAATAAATTTAGAGCCACGATTCAGGTGGTCATAGCTGCGAATAAGTTTAAGCGAGCGTTGCGACGCAAGAGCGAGGAGGGGGACAGAGCCGCGGCGGCATCCGCCGACGCGGCTGAGCGGGGCGACGCGCCGGCGCCCTCGAAATGAATCCCCAGCTCGGGAATATGAAACTACGCGCGGTTCACCACGCGCGTGTGTTTTCTCCGTTTTTCTACTGTTACCGCTTTGAATAGTCAGTAAGTCACGCAGTCGCGACGTCTCGTAGTTGTCGATACGCAGTCAAGTTGGGTTGGCGTCTTCGGGTGCTACAAAATCTGTAGATTTGAAACATCACAAGACGAAAGCTAGAAAACGCGCTCACACCTCCATATCCTCGTCGTCCTCATCGTCCGACTCGTCGTCTTCGTCTTCGTCTTCGTCTTCGTCCGTCTCCCACTCCTCCTCCTCCTCCTCGACACTACCTCCCTCCGCCGCTCGATCGCGTCCCATGACGTCTTGCAACACATCAACCGCATCCGTTGCCTCTGAATACACCGTCGTCATCGTATCCGCCTCTTCGACAGCCACGCGTTCCGCACCGCCGCCCCGGCTCGTCGCGCTCGCGTGCAACACCAACTCTAAACGTCCCAACAACGCTTGCAACGACCCCTGCATTGACACGTGACTCTCGATCGTCTGCGATAGGCGCATCAACGTCGCCCTCGCCTTCGGCGCGCTCGACGCGTATCCCGCGTGATGCAACAGTATCGTCCTCGCCCACTTCGCGCACCTTTCGCCGGCGTTCGGCTTGGCTTGCGCCCTCGCCGCGCATTCGCTCAACAACTTCATCGCGTTCGTCGCGCTCAGCTTGGCCACCGTGTTCGCGATCGTTGTCCGATCGCTCACCGACAAACACCGTTCGATCAGCGCCACGTCGTCCGCTCGCAGCGCCTGCGAGAGGAGCGCCGCGAGCGAATCCGCCTTGGCGCCGCCGCCCTCCGTCCCCGTCCCGCCCAACGCGTCGTCCAACGGTCGTCTCGTCCCGCTCGCGCGCGCCTCCTCCCCATCACCCTGCGCGCTCGCTTTCGACCGTTCGTTCGCGCTCCCGAGCGCGCGCGCCCGCGCGCCGAGCGTGGACGTCGCCGCGACCGCCGCCGCCGCGTCGCCGCCGCCTCGATTTCCGTCGCCATCCTCACCGTCACCCGCGCGCGCGTGCGGCTCCATCACCGACGGCGGCGCCGCCGATCGATGTCGACGTTTCGTCGCCGTCATCTCGCGTCGTCTCGAGAGGTCTCGCGCGCGTCCACCGCCGTCGCGTCGGCGGATGGCGACGCCCGCGCGACGAGGGCCGGTGGGACACCGAGTCCCTCCGGCCTCGAGTGAGGACCCAAGGAATACCTCGTTAGGTGGTTTCGGGATCAAAGTACGTGGGAACCGGTGGGGCGAGCGACAATACATACATGTGATAAACATGGTTTTTTGACGGATCGTGACTCAACGGGGAAAGGGACTGGATGAGATTCGAAACGCGCGCGCCTCGGCTGTCGGGACGGCACGCGTCGACGCGCGTCTCCTCTCTCGCGCGAGCGCGAGCGCGTCGTCGTCGTCGTCGTCGTCGTGGATATGTCCGATGACGTCGCGAACGCCGCGCCGGTGCGCGCGTGCGCGCTGTGTCCACCGCGGGCGCAGAGAAATCGACGCCCGCGCAAAACGCTCCGTCGATGTTTCGACGCCCTCGACGCCGACGACGTCGTCGGACCGATCCTGTGCGACGACAGGGACGTCGTGCCAAAGTACACCCACCAGGCGTGCGCGCTGTGGTGCCCGGAGGTGTACTTTGACGCGAGGGTGGAGAAGTTGAAAAAGTTGGAGACGGCGCTCAAGCGCGCGAAACAAATCGCGTGCGCGTGGTGTAAAGGGCGAGGCGCGGCGATCGGGTGCGCGGTGGAGGCGTGTCCGAGGAGTTATCACTTGGAGTGCGCGCACGAGGCGGGGTGCTCGTTCGTGCAGAGCGAATTTTTGTTGGCGTGTCCGAGACACGCGAGACGTTTGGCGAGCGAGCGGGCGGACGCGAGGTGGCAAGACGTGGGCGTGGAGGACGCGGAGGCGTTGAACAGAGAGGAGGACGGGCGAGGAGAGGGAGAGACGCGAGACGCGAAGGGGGCGTCGACGTCGGGCGCGGCGGCGGAGGGCGGCGCGAACGGTGTCGTCGTGGGGGCGAGCGGGCCCGCGGCGGCGGCGGCGGCGGCGGGCGCGACGCCGATTTTGAATAGGATTCGAGCGGCGGCGGAGATCAGTCGAGGAAGGAAACAGAGGAAGAAGAATAAGAAGCGGGTCAAATTGAACGACGATAAGTTCATGAACACGCACGAGGGGGCGATTTACCGCGCCGTCATGGAGGCGGGCGTTCGGTTACACGCCGAGAGAGAGAAGAGCACGGGCGCCATCGCGGACGACGACGAAGCGTTCAAGCTTCGGGAATCGCGACGATTGGAGAAAGATAAGAGCGAGATTCCGCGAGTCGTCGTCGGAGGCGGGCTCGGGACGTCCATCTATTCCCAAGGTTGGGAATCCCTCGCGGGTATGGAGGAACACGTCAAGACGCTAAAGGAGATGACCCTCTTGCCGTTGACGTATCCGGAAATGTTTGAGAGTCTCGGCGCGGGCGCGGCGCGCGGCGTCCTCTTGCACGGGCCTCCGGGCACGGGTAAGACGGCGGCCGTGCGCGCGCTCCTCGGCGCCGCCGCCAAGGGTCCACGACCGATTAGCTTTTTCAGTCGTCTCGGCGCCGATTGCTTGGGCAAGTACAGCGGAGAAGCCGAGCGCAAGCTTCGTCTCTTGTTTGAAGAGGCTGAAAAGAGACAACCGAGCATCATATTCTTTGACGAAATCGACGGCTTAGCGCCGGCGCGTCGAGGCGGTGGCGGTGCCGGCGCGCAGGACGAGATTCACTCCTCCGTCGTCGCCACGCTGCTCGCGCTCATGGACGGCTTATCCGGCCGAGGCTCCGTCGTCGTCGTCGCGTCGACCAACCGACCGGACGCCGTCGATCCCGCGCTTCGACGCCCCGGACGGTTCGATCGCGAGCTTTTCTTCGGACTTCCCGACGCGGACGCTCGAGCGAAGATTTTAGCCGTACACACTCGCGCGTGGACGCCGCGTCCCAGTCGCGAGACGCTCGACGCCGTCGCCGAGCGCACGGAGGGTTGCGCGGGCGCCGACTTGCGCGCCATCGCCAACGCCGCCCTCATGAGCGCGCTCATGCGCGCGTGTCCGTCTCTGCTCGGCGGTGATCCCACGCGCGATTCGCTCGGCGCTGAACTCGAGGCGAAATTACCTCCGCCGGAGAGCGCGATTCGAGCGCTCGAGGACGCGCGGCGAGCGGCGGCGTCGGGACACGTCGGCGCCGGAATCTCGCTCGAGCAATTCGACGCCCTCGCGACGCGCGTGCGCGTACGTTGGCCTCTGGAGGACGCGCATCACGACGCCACGATCGTCGGGTACGATCGAAACACCGTCAGTCATCGCTTACAGTACGACGATTCCAATCTCTTCGCCGGCGAGGAGGCGTGGATGCAATTGTTTCGACCAAACGTCGACGTCGTCGTCTTATCGAACGACGTCGACGCGATCGAAGGAACGACCAAGACGCGCGAGCGCGCGCTCGAGGCGCTCACCAGCGCTCGAGCGCTGGCGAGCAAGCACCGAGAGAGTCGCGCCGAGGGCGTGTCCGTGTCCTCGCGCGATTGGACGAGAGCGCTGTCGACGTCTTCGAGCGCGTGTTCGGCGAGAAGCGCCGCCGCCGCGCTCGTGCCTCGAGGTAAATCGTTGGAACACTTTTTGTGTCCGATGCTCGATCGCGTCGTGCGAGATGCCGTGGTGGAGTGCGTGAAGCGCGGCGCGCCGACGACGTCCAAGTGTTTGGCGGCGGTGGAGATGGCGCGCGCGGCGTCGGACGCGGCGGCGCTCGAGCGCGCGCTCGTCGACGCGGGAGCCGTGGCGGCGAGTCGAGGGATGAGCGACGCGTCCGCGCCGAACGCGCTCGAGGCGTCCGACGACGGTGACGACGGTGACGACGCAGACGACGACGTCGCCGCCGAAGAGAAAGACAAGCTCGTGCCGAGCGACGATCGAGGGGGATGTCGATTGCTCCTCTCCGGTCGCCCCGACGACGGTCAGCGAGAAACCATGGACGTCATCCTCCACGCCCTGAGCGGAACGTCGTCGCACTTGATCAATCTCCCCACGCTCATCTCTCACGGTGATGGCGACGCGGCTCGCGGCGTCGGACCGGCGCTGCTCGAACCTCTTCGACAAGCGTCCAAGACGAAGACGACGCTCGTCATGCCGGATTTGGAATCGTGGGCGCTAGCGAGCTACGCCGAGGCGGATGGCGAGGTCGTCGGCGTCACCACGAGCGCGCTGTGGGATCTCGTGCAGAGCACGGTCGCGGACTGTTACGTGCCGACGAACGCGGGCGAGGGAGGCCTGTACGTCGTTGGATCGGTGAACGCGCCGAGGGACGCCGTGCCGGGGGCGATTCGACACTTTTTCGAGTGCGCCGGAGTCGCGATGGACGTCGAGCCTCGTCTCGATGACGCCTCCGTCTTCGCGTGCGTCGATCGCGCCGCGCGCGAGATCGCATCCGTGGACGTGCCGGCGGCGTACGACGACGCGAGACGTCGTATCACCGCCAAGAGCGCGTCGGACGCGGCGGCGCGAGCGGCGAGCGTCGCGGCGTCGGCGACGTCCGAGGTGGACACGAACGAAGCCGCGTGTGAGGCGCTTCGCGTGCGCGTCAGACGGTCTCGAGCCATCGTTCGCGCCGCCATCGCCAAGTGCACGAAAGAACTCTTCAAGACGCGTCGTTTCGATCGATTTTTCGATCGTTCCGAGCAAGCAGGCAGGCTCGCGCGATTGGCGCTCGATCGTAAAATCGGCGATCCTCATAAATTCATCAAGGATCTTCGCTCGTGCGCCAAGGCTTTGAAACCTCGGCAAAACACGCACTCGAATTTCCACAAGCCCGTCGCGTCTTTGGGATTCAGCGCGGTGGACACTCTCGAGAGCTGGCTTCACCTCGGCGTCTCCAAACTCTACGACGAGTACGCGGCGAGAGACGCCGAGTACGACGAAGCCTTGGCCGCGAGCGCCAAGGCCATCGCCTCCGCGCCCGACGCGCGTCCTTCATCGTCAACACCCATCGTCGACGACGGCCAGGAGACGGCGCAGACGCCCGCGCGCGTCCGAGACGCCGCCGCCGCGCCTCCGCGTCTTCGATTCGACGACGTCTTCGAGGCGGCGCGCGACGCGCTCCGCGCGCGCGTCGGCGATGCCTCCTCGCGCACGCTCGAGGACATCCGTCGTGCGATAGACGACGTACGAATCCAGTTCATCGCGGACGAACGTGCGCGCGCGCTCGCGGGCGTCGTCCGATGAACCGACCGCGTCGGCGGCGCGGGCTCAACCGCCGCCGCCTCTAGTTAGAGTGTGATTCAACGCACCCCTCACCGTACTCGTCGCCGCGCCGCGCCGCGCGCGACCGATGGGCGCGATCGCGAGCGCGATGGCGTGCGCGTCCCCTCCTCGCGCGGACGCGTCGAGCGCCGTCGTCGAGGTGACCGAGGTGGACGTGGCTGTGCTCGAGCTCAAGCGCACGAAAGCCGCGCTCGAGGCGCGCGTGCACCGCGCGCGCGAAGACATCGCGCGAGATGTCGACGCGGCGCGCGCGAACGCATCGTTCGCGACCGTCGCCAAGCGTCACTTGCGCGCCAAGCGCGCGCGAGAGGCGATGTGCGAGCGGTTGAATGATTATTTGCTGACCGTCGAGCGCACGCTGTTGGAGATTGACGCCGCGCAGGCGACGGCGCACATGGTGCGCGCGTTGAGAGCGGGGAGAGACGCGTTGACGACGGTGACTCGCGCGTGCGAGGACGTGGACGAATTAATGCGCGATCTCGAGGGTGTGGGAAGATGGTTCGCCGCGTTGGGCGAAGACGTCCCGGTGCGAGACGACGAAATCGAAGACGATTACGCCGCGCTCGTACGCGAGACGACCGACCGCGCGACGCGGGACGACGCGGACGTCATCTCGTTACCGAGCGTGCCCGCGTCCTCGATCGCGGCGTCGCGCGAAGAGACGATGGAGGCGACCGGAGAGACGAGACGGGCGACGGCGCTCGCGAGTCCCGGATAGCCCGTCTCCACAAGACGGCGCGCCGCGCGCTCGAGGAGTCGGCCGATGCGCGCGCTGTCGGTGCCGAACGCGAGTGCCATCGAGCGCGCATCCGCGACGCGGACGCGCGCGCGTCGAACGAGTCGCGCACGACGCGCGGAGTCGTCGACGTCGGGGCGAAGGGGCTGCTTTTTTGGGCGCTCTGACGCCGAGCAATGGCTCGCCGACGAGCGCGGTGACGGTGACGCCGACGACGCGGACGCGCCTTCGACGACCGATGCGACCGAGTCGTCGTCCTTCGACGCCGCGTTTGCGAGCTTGGCGAGACGTAAGCGTGGATTGACGCTCTTCGAACGAGAGTTGGCCAAGGATGAGGACGACGTCGACTTGCTCGCGGCCGCCACGTTCATCGCCATGCACGCGAATCCCGACCTCGAGGTGGACGACGTGCGACGATCCATCGATGAGATGGCAAAGATTGTCATGGAACGTCTCGACGCGGACGTCGAGGAGAGATACCCGCTGCGCACGGTGAAGACTATTTCTCGCGCGTGGGCCGCCGACTTGGGATTTAAAGGCAACGTGGAGGACTATTACGACGTCGGAAACTCGTGCATCGATCGCGTGCTCGAGACAAGGACGGGAATTCCGATCACACTGTGTTTGGTATACATGGAAATCGCCAAACGGTGCGGCGTGGAGATGGTGGACGTGGGCATTCCCGGACACCTCTTGTGCAGACCCGTCGCCGAGGGCATGGAGGTCCTCGTCGACGCGTTCAACCAAGGCGACCTGCTCTTCATCGAGGAGGTTGAGGACATTCTGAGCAGGAACTCTCTCTTGGTCACGGGCGAAGACGGCAAGGTACGGATCGATCGCTCGTTTTTGACGGAGACCAAGGTGCGAAAAAAGGCGTTTCTCACGCGCATGCTCACCAACCTCAAAGCCATCTACTTTGCGAGGGAGGATTACGAACGCGCGCTTCAAATCGTCGAATACATGCCGACGTGCAACCCGTACGAATCACTGAATGAACCGCTCACGCGCACGCTGGGCGTGTTGTATTTCAAGAACGAACGATGGATGGACGCGCTCGAGATGTTTTCCCGACTCGAGGCGTCGGATCCCGAGGTCGAGGCGTACGTCGAGCGCGTGACTCGCGTCTTGGCGCTCGAACGCGACGTCGTCGGCGGTGGTACCGGCACCGAGGAAAACGAAAACGACAACGACGATGTAGACGATAGACTATCACACGACTAGGCACCGCGACGCAGTAGCATTAAAAAATAAATAATTGTACACTCGACGTTCTTACGTTTTCAGCACTGCCTCGCCCGCCGCGCGTTCAATTTTTTATTCTTCTTCTTCTTCTTTCTCGCCGCCGTGCCGATTCGCTCGGGTTTCCCTCCCCCACCCCCCCCCTCCGTCTCCTCCCGCCGCCTCTTCGCTCCCCCGATCGCGACGTCCGATCGTCCATCGAACGCCATCGTTCCAATCGTCCCGCCGCTCGTGCTCGCCGCCCCCGCGCGCGCGCTCGCCGTCTTCGCCGCCGCTCGATACGCCTCCACGTCCAGCGTCACCCGTCGCTCGATCTCTCGCGCCGGCATCACCCCGACCACCGTCGGCACGCGATCCAACGCCGAGCGCCCGTCCACCGCCTCCTCCGCCCCCGCCTCCTCCGCCGCCGCGTACGCAGCCAACTTGGCGTCGATGAATGCGCGCTTTTTCCGGTACGTCTCCGTGCGCGCGCGCTTCCGCTCCGCCTCGACGCGCGCGTTGTGTTTATACTTGCGCGTCAGACCCTTCGTGCGCGTGCCCTTCGGACACGGCATCGCGTCGTCGTCGGCTCGCGCGCGCCACTGTCCCGCTCGCGCGCGAGGCGGGGTCGACCGCCTCCAAGAGGTGGTCGCGACGAGTCGATGACGTTCATGGGTGTGTATGGGTCATCGGTCCGAGAATCGAGGTATAGTGAATATGTCCATCATATAGGGAGTTCACAGCCACACTACGTACGCGCGCGCGGGACACATCGATCGAACCAATCCGGACCGACCGTCGCCACGACGCGACGCGCGAGATGGTGGGCGTCGTCGCCGCCGCGCGCGCGCCGGATGGGTTACTGTGTGAGATCATGTGCGTGCGATCGAACGAGGCGAGCGAACGCGAGCGACGCGACCGAGCGACGCGGTGCTGACGGTGATGATGTCGCGTTTTTAAACGACCGCGCAGGCGAGATAAATTGCGCGCGCGATCGACGTGGTTGGAGCGCGAGACGACGACGACGGCGGGCGCGGAGCCGACGGGTGCGGAGTCGACGGTGATGGTGACGCCGACGGACGGCGGTGGGGCGGCGTCGAGGGCGCGGCGAAGCGTGGGAGGACGAGGGACGCCGGGGACGACGCGGGCGACGGCGTTGGCGAGGCGCACGCGGGACGCCGCGGCGGCGAGGGCGAACGCGGAGGAGGCGAGGGTGAAGGCGATGCTAGAGGGGAAAAAGATGAGCGAGCGAGAGATCAGGGCGGCGTCGGAGCGTTTGTATAGGGGCGTGGGGGTGGCTGAGCGCGAGGACGGGACGACGCCGAGGCGCGGGGCGACGGAGGAGGACGCGGCGGCGTGTACGTTTACGCCGAAAATCAGCGCGACGAGTCGGAAATTGGCGCAAAAGTTTAGAGAAAAGCAGCAACAGTCGCAGCAGCAGCAGCAGCAGCAGCAACAGTCACGACCGCAACAGCAGACGGACCAGAAGGCGCACCGCGAGAAGCGAAACCAGCTCGCCGCCCCCACCGCCGATACACCGACGAACGCGGCGACGTTGACGACGCGGGAGCGCGCCGAGTTGGCGGAGATTGACGCGCATTGCACGTTCACGCCGACCATTTCGCGAAAATCGCGGGAGATTCACGCGAGTTTGGTGCGGCGCGCGTCGAGCGCGACGAAGACGCCGTCGTCCTTTGTCGAGCGCTCCAAGGTGTGGGCGCGACGCAAGGAGGAGATTCTCGAAGCTGAGCGAGAGGCGAAACGCGAGGGCGATCTGCGAGACTGTACGTTCCAACCGGTGACGTGCGCCGCGACGTCGTCGTCGCCGATGGCGGTCGCAAAAACACCGACGCCCGGTTTGGAATCGTACCTCGCGCGACAGGAACGCGCTCGAAAGTTGCGCGAGGAGAGAGACGCTAAATTGAACCGTCGCGACGGATCGTCGTGGCGCAACGAGACGACGGTACCTAAAGAATTTTCGTTCCACACCACGTCGACCTCGCGCGCGAAGGGCGACGCGCCCGCGAACGCGCAGTACGCGGACGCGCGAAGGGCGCTCAAAAATCGCGCGCGTCAACCGTCGAGCGAGAGCGCGGCGTGAAGAAAATATCTTAGTTGTACATAATATCTATCTATCTATCTATTAATCTACCTAGCGCCGCTCGCGACGAATTCTCTCGCGGCGACGACGGCGGCGACGACGGACGCCGCCGTCGCGACGGTTCGCGCGGCGCCACCGCCGAGCGCGAGCCCAACCTCGCCGAACAAAACCGCGCGACCCAAACCACCCAACGCGAGCACGCGCACCGTCGTCGCCGCGACGTTCGCGACGACGAACGTCGCGACGCGCGCTCCGCTCGTCGCGCCCGCGGCGACGCACGTCGCGGCGTTCGGCCACGCCAGACTCGCCGCGAGCGCCGCCCACCGCGTCGTCGACCGTCTCCGTCGTCTCGACGCGTCGTCATCCTTCAAACGACCGACGGCGAACAACGCGACGTCTTCCACGCACCGGCGAACCACGGCGACGCACGTCGCCGCCGTCGACGCGCGCGAGAGCGTCAGCGCCACGTTTTTATCACTCGCGTTCATCGCCACCGCCACCATCGCCCACGCGTTCGATCCGCTCGCCAACGCGTACGGCGCGACGAACACGTCGCCTAAAACGCCGAAGATTTGCGTCGCCGCGACGAGGACGACGAGGAGACGTCGACGAGGAGACGTCAAAGTCATCTCGAAGCGTCTTCACGTCGCTCCCTTCACACGATGACGACGACGTGTACGACCGTCCGCGCGCTCGCGGCGCCGCGCACCGGGACGAGACCTCGTCGAGACGCGCGTCGTCCTCGTCCTCGTCGCGCGTCTCCGCCGCCCGGCGCGAGCGCGAGCGCGTCGTCGTCGTCGTCGTCGTTTTTTTGGTCCGTCCCGGACGGGTCCAACCCGCTCGAGGGGCTCTTCGCGAGCGCGTCCCCGATCGACGGTCTCGGCGCGCTCACCGGGTACTGGTACGCCGACGTCTTCGCGGCGATGAACGTGGTGCTCTTAGTGTTCCTCGTCGCGTACACGTCGTCGTCGAGCGATGAGGAGTGAGGCGATGATGGATGGCGATGATGGATGTCGGCGATGGGTGTCGGAGCGACGCGGAATCCAGAATCATGTAAAGAAGCATGTAATAATATACACGAGCGGGACGCCGCCGACGTGCCGACGCACCGACGCGTCTCCGAGCGCCGCCCGTCTCGTGTCGGAGGACCCACGCAAAGACGTTTGCTGCGTAAACCCTAAAGTACGAAAATCGCGCCCACAACCTTGACGATATCATGCGCGACGGGGCAGAGCGATAGACTTATCGACGAGCACTTAGGTAGATCACGACATAGAATACGTGAATGTGGGAGAGGCCCCGAGTTCGATTCTCGGCATCCCCCATCTCTGCTTATCGGGGATGTGGTCTAGTGGTATGATTCTCCCTTCGGGTTCCTTCGCACGTACCCAGCGCGGAATAGCGCTATGTTTTTTGGACTCGTGGATGATGTAATTTGGCTAATGATGTAATTTGGCTGATGTAATTTGGCCATCGCCCATAACGTATTGTGGAGAGAGGGCACGTGCGCGACCGAGATGGCAGCTCCACTGTGACGCTTGAATTATATATTACATCTCTCACGCCGAGTCCGCCGCGTACGGAACAAAGTCAAGACACGCAGAGAGAGAGTACGCATTTAGGACGACAACTGTATTACATCTCGCGACGCTTTTTTGTAGCTGAAATAATGTACTACTACAACGTTGCCTCCGCCGCGGCGGCTTTTCTCTTCGCTCTCTTTTTGGCGTTCTTCTTGGCGTTTTTGCCGACGGCTGACCGTTGCGGTTCGAGCGGTTTTTCGTCGTCGTCGTTCGACTTCTTCGCTCTCTTGCTCGACGAGGACTTGCTCTTCTTCTTACCGAACGCGGCGTCCGCGTACGATTTGGCGCGCGCCTCCGCGGCTTCGTCTTCGTCGTCGTCTTCGTCGTCGTCTCCGTCGTCGTCGTCCCTCTTTTTCTTCGTGCCCTTGGTACGGCTACCCTTGGCTTTCTTCTTGTCGGCAGACTTGGCGTAGAATTCTTTCGCCATGCGACGTGCGCGCGCGCGTTGGTTCGCACTCACCGCCGCGTCGTCGGCGTCTTCTCTGTACGGCGCGAGTTTCTTCAAACCGACGATTTGGTTCAATGATTTATCGTCCATTTGGAGAATATCGCGCGTCGTCAAACCGTACATTTTTGGCGCCACCTCGCTGTACGCGAAACGAGTCGGGACATCGCCGATGAAATCTTCGGCGTCCAATTTGTAGTACTCGTCCATCTTCGCCTCGAGTTGTTTTCGCCACTTTTTCGCCGCGCGTTTACTAAACTTGTTCTCCTCGACGTCGTCGCGTTCGTCTCCGTCGTCTCCATCGTTTTCGTCGTTTCCGTCGTCATCGTCGTCGTCATCGTCGTCGTCGTCGTCGTCACCCGCCTCCGCTTCTTCGTCGACCTCCTCCTCGTCCGCTCCCTCCGCCGCTAACATTTCCTTCACTTCCTCATCCAAGTCGCCGAATTCAGGCTTGGCGCCGAGCGCGCCGTCGTCCTCGTCCTCGTAATACTCCTCGCCGTACATCTCTCGCATGGCTCTGTCGTGCGCCTCGGGATCAAACTCTTCGGTGAGGTTGGTCACCTTGAGAGACGACGCCGACGTTTTGCTCGACAGACCACCGACGGCGGAGATTTGACGCATCTTATTCTCGATCTCTTCGCGCTTGAGATTTTTCAATCGACGAATCTCGGCGAGGAGTTTCGCGCGCTCGGATTCCTTACGCTCGCGAACTTGTTTACGCTTATCGCGTCTCTTCGTGTCTTCGCGACGAACTAAACCTTCGATGTGACGCGAGTGCGACACCAACTTATCCGCGCCGGGCTCTTCGAACCTAAAGTTGTAGTTGTGTTCAAACGCCTCGGCGCGCTCGAGGAGCTCGGAATCGCTCGACGCGGCGTCGCCGTCCGACGCCTCGTCGTCGTCGTCCGAATCGCTCTCGTCGTTTCCACCGAGCGTTTTCATGCGCGCGGCGACGCTCTTTGCGTCGTCCTTCATCCACTGTTTCTCCAAGACGTACTCGCGAAGGAATTTATCCTCGGCGGATAACTTTTCCTCGTCTCCGAAGAATTCCGACAACTTCTCCGTCGCCGCCGACGCGTCCTCGGCGCGAGATTTTACCACCAACCCACCGTCGTCATCGTCGTCATCGTCTGAATCGTCGCTCTCGCTCTCTTCTCCACTCCCGCCTCCACCGGCGCCGAACGCGGCCGCCTTAAAGGCGCGTTTGAGCGCCGCCTGTTCCTCCACGTACGACGGCGCGTCGTCCCTCGCCTTCATCGCCTCCGCCTCCGCCTCGGCGTCCTCCAACGCCGTCGCGCCTCCCTCCAACAACTGACGCGCCGTCACCTCACGAAGCGTCGCCTTCTTCTTCTTCTTCGTCGTCGTTTGCTTCGTCTTTCCCTCCTCCTTCTCGTCCTCCTCCTCCTCCGTCGTCTCGTCGTCGAAGAGCTTCGTCTCCGCCTCGTACAGACTCGGATCCCGACGTCGAATCTTCGTCAACGCCTCCGCGAACGCCCCATCGAACGCCCGCTCGAGCGTTTCCTCTTCATCGCTCTCCGTCTCGCTCGACGCCGACGCCGAATCCGACGCCGCCGCGTCCGCCTCGAGCGCCGTCGTCGCGTACTCGCGCGCGAGCTTGGCTTGCAATCGATGCATCTCCTTTCGTCGTTCGTTGTGTTCGAACCGTTCGGCGAACGCGCGATTCACGGTGAGCGACGTCGTCTTTGTCTTCCCCGTCGTCCTCGCGCCGTCGTCCTCGCTCGAGTCCGAGTCGTCGTCGAAGAGCGCGCCGTCGCCGCCGCCGCCGAGTCGTCGTCCTTCTCGGGACCGGTCGTCATCGCTCGACTCGGACGACGACGACGACTCGGACGAGGACGAGTCGGAGGATTCGGACGACGATCGCGACGACGTCGGTCGTCCACTCGCCATCGTTCGCGCGCGCGCGCGTCGCGCGGTGCGGGGCGCGACGCGACCGGCGGCCCACCGCTGCCGCCCAAGTACTTTTTTAGCGCGCGCGCATACATCGTATTTAATATCCATCGAAACCTATCTACATATATAAAACATATTTTTGTCACCATTGCATCATACTTAGTACTACGTAGTACTAAGTACACGCTCTCTGTACGCCTAAACCCTACACCACGTCGTCGCGCGCGGGGGTGCCCAATGGGAGGCGCGCGCGGGAGGGACTCATCGACGAGTCGTGAACGGTCAAAGACGCACCTCATCCGCCAGCCGATCGCCCCCGTGCGGCGGACGACGATGACGCGTCGACGCGTCATCCATCGTCCGCGCGCGCGTCCGTCGTGTGCGCGTCGAGTCGTCGAGAGTATCGAGTCGTGCGCGTGACCGGCGCGTCGGGTGTTCGTCGTCCGGCGACGTCGTCGTCGTCATCCATCGCGAGACGACCCATCTTCCATCGCACGTCACGCATTCGTTCGTCGTGACGAGGGCGCGCGCGCGCCGTGAACGTCGTCATGGGAAGCTTTCGTAAGGCGTTCGGTGGACGATCGACCAAGTCGTCGTCGTCGTCGGCGACGGGGCGGGACGATCGGGGACGCGACGCGGACGGCGCGACCGACGACGGCGCGTGGGACGTCGTCGTCGTCGGCGCCGGGGTGGCGGGGGCGAGTCTCGCGCACGCGTTCGGGAAGCAAGGTCGGCGCGTGTTGTGCGTGGAGCGAGATTTGAGCCAACCGGATCGAATCGTCGGGGAGTTGTTGCAGCCGGGTGGGTATCTGAAGCTCAAGGAGCTTGGATTGGAGTCGTGCGTCGAGGGCATCGACGCGCAAAAGGTGTACGGGTACACGATGTTTAAAAACGGCGAGGTGGCGACGATGACGTATCCGCTCGAGGGACGATCGGACGACGTCGCGGGACGGAGTTTTCATAACGGTCGATTCGTGCAAAAGCTTCGCGAGGCGGCGGGCGCGGTCGAGGGTGTGGAGCTTCGTCAAGGGACGGTGAAGAAGCTGCTCAACGCGCGGGGCGAGGAGTGGACCGAGGGCGAGACGGTGGCGGGAGTGTCGTACACCACGGGGGAAACCTGGGACTCCAAGGCGCAAAAGGTGATTCCGGGGTCGAGCGTCACCAAGACGGTGTTCGCGCCGCTCACGGTGGTGTGCGATGGGCACTTTAGCAGTTTGCGCTCCAAGTTGAGTCCGCAGTCGTCGCCGAATCACCCGAGCCACTTCGTCGGGGTGATTTTGAAGGGGGCGCCGAGCGACTTGTTGCCGAACGGTAGTCACGGTCACGTCGTGCTCGGCGACCCGTCACCGGTGCTGTTTTATCCAATCTCATCCAACGAGGTGCGATGCCTAGTGGACATTCCCGCGTCGGTGAAGATGCCGAGCGTGGCCAAGGGGGAGATGGCCAAGTACGTGTTGGAGAAGATTGTGCCGCAGATTCCGGAGCAGCTTCGACCGCACCTCGTGTCCGCGGTGGAGCAAGGAAACTTTAGATCGATGCCGAACAAGACGATGGCGGCGAAACCGACGCGAACTCCGGGAGCCGTGCTCTTGGGCGACGCGTTCAACATGCGACACCCGCTCACGGGGGGCGGCATGACGGTGGCGCTCAACGACATTTCCACCTTTAAGTCGATGCTCTCGCCGTTGCCGAGCTTTTCAGACTCCGTGGAGACTGGGGCGAAGCTCGACGAGTTTTACCGCCACCGGACGCGACCGGCGTTGACGATTAATACGCTCGCCAACGCTCTGTACGCCGTCTTTTGCTCGAGCAGCGACGCGAGCATGGAGGAAATGCGCCAGGCGTGTTTCGAGTACCTTAAGCTCGGTGGAAGTTACGCGCGCGGTCCGATCGCGCTCTTGGGCGGTCTCGATCCGAACCCGCTCAATCTGGTGACTCACTTTTTTAGCGTCGCGCTCTTCGGCATCGGACGTCTCATGGTGCCGCTTCCGACGCCTGAGCGTCTCTTCCAGAGCGGTAACATTTTAGCGGGAGCGTGCAAGATCATCTTCCCCATCGTCAAGGGCGAGGGATTCGCGCGCATGTTCTTTCCAGCGTGGCTTCGAACGCGTCTAGGAATTATTTAGCGACATCGCGATCCCTCCGCATTTATTAATGAAATTCACCTCACCTGTAGCGTACTATCATCATACTATTTATTACACACACCGCTCACTCGGGAGCGCTCACTCGTCGAACGGATACTCCTCGGGCACGAGCTCTAACAGCTTGACGCGAATCGCAAACTTCTCCCCCGTTCCGCGCAACGGATCGCCCTCAAACGAACACGCCGTGCGCACTCGCACCGCCTCCAACGCGCCCTGAATCGTCCCGCACAGCGCGTTACAGTAACACAAATCCCCATACCTCTTCGGCAGCTCCACAAACTCCGCCAGAGGATTACTCTCCATCTCGATCACGCACTCATCCCTCTCCTCGCTCCAATCTCTCGTCCTCGCCTCGACGTTTAAAAACATCTTCATTCCAACCTTGGCCGTCATCTCCATCGCATCCTCGAACGACCGACACCCCCCCGCGCTCGCGTTCGTCTTCGCCAGGTACTCCTCGATGATTCTCGCCCCGATCGACCGTCCGATTCGTTCCAACGCCTCGTTCGTCGCCTCCACGTCGTCCTCGCGGTCGCGCAAAATCTGTCGAACAAAGGCACCGTGCGTGAGCGCGAACAGTTCCGCGTTCACCTTCTCCGCACCGTTCCAACACGCGCCACCGAGCGTCTCCGCGCGCACGCGTCGAGGCATCGTCGTCGTCGTCGTCGTCGTCTGCGCGTTCGGCGCCATCGCGTCGCGCCCGTCTCCCGTCTCCCGTCGTCGTCGTCGTCGTCGTCGTCGAGGAGGAATGTCCTCCCAGAAAGAACTCTTTTCTGAGTCCCAACCCTTAAAAAAACCACCGATGATGACTCAAAAAACAGTCCTCCCGAACGTCCCGGGTCGCGCGCTCTTGGTGCCCCCCGACCGGGATGTCGGTCCGCACACGCGCGCCCGCCCGCGCGCGCCCGCGTTCGCCCGTTCGGCGACGCGCGACGCGTCATGGGATCGCACGCGTTCGCCCCGTCGCTCGCGCGCGCGACGACGCGCGTCCGCGCGAGCGTGAGACGAGGAAATGCATCCACCGAACGGTACCCGACGACGACGCGCTCGAGGCGGGAGCGCGCGTCGACGACGACGACGGCGCGCGCGCGCGCGCGCGTCGGTGGTCCGCGCGAATCGATGATGCGGGTGGTTCGTGGCGATGTTTTGGCGCGCGCGATACGCGACGCCGAAGACGCGGGGGATTCGTCCGCGAAATCATCGTCGGCGAGAGAGGCGAGGGGCGGCGAGGCGTCGGCGGCGGCGAGCGTCGGCGGCGGGAGTTTCGGGGATCCGAACGCGAGTGGGTTCAGTTTTGGATCGTACGCCTCGGCGGGAGCGAAGCCGTATAACAACGAAGCGGAGGCTCGATCGGACGCGGCGCGTAGGTTGGAGCGTTTAGAGTCGTTGACGCAGTTGAGGGAACTGTACGCGATTGTCGTCGACTGCGAGCAGCGCTTGGCGGACGAGAATCTCGTCGGTTTAGCGGTGGACGATGAGGAGGACGACGCGTTGAAACTGTTACGAGGAAAACCGTTGAGCTCATTCGCCGTGCCGAGCACGGAGCTCGAGGAGGCGATGAGCGTATTGGAGGAGACGGTGGAGATTTTGTCTTCGCTCGAGGATGAAAAGCAAAAGTTGCGCTCGGCGGCGACGCTCATGGAGGGTAAGTGGGAGCAGGTGTTTAGCGAGAAATCGAGCGCTCGAGAGATTTTAGAGCAGAAGTTTGCCGACTGCGCCGATCGCGTGGAGGCGCGGTGCGCCGAGATGGCTGCGTATTTGCCGTATTCGTCGTGCGCCGAGGCGGAGCGCGCTCTCGACGAGACGCGCGCCGCCATCGAGGCGGCGGAGGAGGATCAGGGTGAGAAGCAGGTGGCGGCGAGACTTCGGCCGATCGGACGCAAGGTTGGCCGTTTTACGTCGAGACGGGTTCGGAGCGCGGAGGGCGTGCTCGGAGAGGGTATCGAGGCGCTCAAATTGAGACCGCGACAGTCGCTGTCCAACGCCGCCAACTACTCAAAGGGTATCTGGGCGCGCATCAACGGTGTCGGTGACACTGGCACGGTGGAGGCTTTGAAAAACTTTCCGTTGCCGGTGGTGTCTCGTGAACAGCGCGAGGCGCGCATTTTGCGGCTCACGATTGAGGTTCAAGACAGGGACGCGGCGTTGACCGAGGCGCAACGGGAACGCGAAAACATCATCGCGCAGGGTCGCAGCGCCGGAGCCCTCTCTCGCGTCGCGCTCGGTGATAAAGTGCGCGTGTGCGACGAAAAGGTGACTCGAATCCGTCGCGTGTTCGCCGTGCGCACGTTCCAAATGGAGATGGAGCGCATCATGTTGGCGCTCGAGGAAGAGGCGGCGTCTCCGCCGGACGCCTTCTCCAAGGATGAAATTGAGGACATGCGACTGATGGTTGCTGAATTCGGCGTCATGGATGTCACGCTGCGCAACATGATCTCTCTTATCGATCGTCAGCAGTCAGAGCTCATCGATGACGAGGATTTATCAAAGCTCGCCATGGAAATTCCCGACATGAAGCTGCGGTTGGCCATCAATGACGAGCCAAACGTGGCCATGTCGCTCGACGTCGCGAGAGAACGCATGATTTTGACGATGGAGGAGGCGCTCTCGACGATACGCGAGGCGGGAACGTTCCTCGTTCGCGGTGTTCGCTTACTGGGATCGGACGTCGGAACGTCCATGCGCTTATTCCTTCGCGCCGTCTTCGGCACGACGCTGCGTCCTCGCGAGGTGCAGATTCTTCGTCGCACTTTCCTAGACCTCTTCACCTTTGTGCCCTTCATGATCATCCTCATCACCCCGATCACGCCGGTCGGGCACGTGCTGGTGTTTGGTTTCATTCAAAAGTATTTCCCGCAGCTCTTCCCTTCGCAGTTTACCACGCGAAGACAGGAATTGATGCAAAAGTACGAAGAGCTCAAGGAGCAACTCGCCATCGCCGAAGAGGAAGCCGACGCGGCGAACGAGAGCGCCGCGCTTCGCAGAGCCGTCGAAGCGGTGAGTTCAGTCCGTGGCTTTATCACGGGTGCGGTACAAGACGTTGCTGAATCCCTCATTTCGGACCAAGGCGCCGACGCGTCGGAGGAACGCATGCAAGCGCTCCGCGCCGAGTTGGACGAAACCGAGGCGCGTTTGAGCGAATCCATCGACGACACCGCGGAGGGAAAAGACGCCGATAAGAAGACGCGCTAAAAGCACTTAATAGCCCGCTTTTATATTACGCTTTTGTTAGTCCTCTGTCCGCGCGAGCGCGTCGTGTCTTCTTCTCGTCCCCGTCTGTCCGCGCGGGCGGTCCCGACAACCGCCGCGCGCGTCGTCACACCGTGGTGCGTGCCCGCTCGCGCACCGCTCCCCCGGCGGCCCGGCGTCGTCGTCATGATCGCCGCCTCGATTCCCGGACACACCTCACGCATCGATCGCGCGCGTCACCGGTCGCCTCGCGCGTCTTCGGTCGTCTCGCGCGCGACGAAGATGCGCGACGACGCCGCGCACGACTGGGCGTGGCCTTCCGACGCGTCCGCCGGCGCGCACGTCGTCGGCGAGAGTTTTCGAGTCAAAGGGTTACACCTGACGAACCACGAGATCGCGGTGCGTCCGCCGTCGCCGTTGAGCGCGGGCGCGCGCGACGTCAGCGTCGACACGCATCATCGAATCGAGCGCTCGTCGTCGTCGTCGTCGAGCGACGGACTGACCTCTGTTTCTCCGACATCCTCCGCAGGCGCCGCTGACGACGGATGCCGATTCGCCGCTCATTCGCGTGTTTTTCCGAGAGGTGGTCGCCGCGTCGCGAGGAAAGATGACGCAAACCGAGCGTCGCGCGTTACCGGCGGTGTTGTTTCTTCAGGGCGGTCCGGGCTTCGAGTGCGCGCGTCCGTGCGAAGAGGGCGGTTGGCTCGGAGAGTTGGTCAAGGAGCACCGCGTGTTTTTGATGGATCAGCGAGGGACAGGGATGAGTTCGGCCGAGCTCGTGCGCGCGCGGTTTGAGGATGACGGTGAGACGTTGGTCGAACCGGACGTAAACTTGGCGACGGGGATCGACGCGAGCGCGGCGAGTCGGTGGGCAAAGCTGCTCAAGTGTTTTCGAGCGGACGCCATCGTTCGCGACGCCGAGTTGTTCCGAAAGTGCGCGCTCGGGGATGACGTGAAGTGGACGCTCTTGGGTCAATCGTTCGGTGGGTTTTGTATCACGACGTATCTATCGTTCGCGCCCGAGGGCGTCAAGGAGGCGCTGTACACGGGCGGTTTGCCTCCGTTGATTGACGAAGAGGCGTCGGCGTTGGGCGCGTACACGAAACTTTTGAATCGCGTCAAGACGCAGAATGAAAAGTTTCACGCGCGGTTTCCTGGAGATAACGAGCGCGTGCGCTACCTCGCGCGTCACATTCAAGAAGTGGACACGCCGTTGCCAGGAGGAGGCTCGTTATCCGCGACGCATTTGAGGGCGCTCGGGTTTTCCAATCTCGGCACCGCGCACGGGATGGAACGTTTGCATTACATACTCGAGAACGTGCGCGTCGAGCCCACCGGTAAGGCGCCACTGAGCAAAAAGCTTTTGATCGAGATTGAAAACGCATACAGGCACTTTGAGACCAACCCGCTGTACGCGATTCTTCACGAGAGCATTTATTGCAGCGGCGCGAACGCGTACGGCGCCGCCGACGAGGCGCTGCGAAATCGCACAGAATTCGACACCATGGCCGATCCGAGCAAACAATTCCTATTCACCGGTGAGATGGTGTACGAGAGCTTCTTCGAAGACATTCACTCCCTTCGCCCGTACCGCGATATCTGGAGAGAACTCGTCCGCGAGAAAGAGTGGACGAAATTATACGATTCAAAGCGTCTCGGCACCAATGAGAACATCCCCGTCGCGTGCGCGAGCTACGTCGAAGACATGTTCGTCGATTTCGATCTCGCCGCGGAGACGGCGGCGAAAATTTCCGGCGCCAGAGTGTGGTCGACGTCCGAATACATGCACTCCGGTATTCGAGAAAACGGCGCCGTCATCGTCAACAAACTTCTCTCGTACACCCGAGACGAAGATCCGATTCGTTGATCACCGGTCGCGTCTAAATTTGTTGTGTAATCATTAAATCTTCTAGAGTTTACTATCGCCGCGTCGCTCGCCCCCACCCGCGCCGTTCATCGCTTTCGCCCCTCCGCCTCGACCTCCCGTCGCTTCATCGCCTCGTGCTGCGCGTTGTAATGCATGAATCCCTTCGCCGTCGTCGCCAGGAACCACGCCCCCGAGACGACCGTCGTGGCGAACAAGCCGAAGCTCGTCGCTCGAAACGCGACGTCGACGAGCGTCGTCTTCCCGCTCATCTCGCGCCGCCGTCTCGCCACGACGCGTCGTTCACCGCGCGCGGTTCGCGAGAGAGGATGCCTTCTCGCGCGTCCACCGGCGAGGGCCGGTCGCGGTCGCCGCGCGCGGGTGTGCGGCCGACGCGTCGGGGGGAATCGAGAAAAACATGAAAAAGAGAGCTCTCTCGAGAGCCGGGCCGGCGCGGGACGGGACGCGACGCGAGATGTAGTGATAAAGTGCTTTCACGACAAACTTAATGGCGATGTCGCGACGCTTTGGACTAGAACTCGGAGAACTAAACAAAACACGGTTTTCTTTTCGGTCGGGTGCACGAGGTTGGCGTCGGGATCACCACCCGTCGTCATCGTCGTCGCTCCCCCAGGCGTCGTCTGCGGCTCCGGCGGCGGGAGCCGCGGCGACTCCGGCGGCCGGGGGAGCGCTCACCATCATGTGCTTGAACTTGTCGTCAACGGCGATGGTGACCCCACTTTCGGTCTCAACGACGGAAGGTTCGTCGGCGCGACCTTCGCGCCAGGCTTTGGCTTCCTCGCGCTCCTTGGCGCGCGCCTCTCGGCCGGTGGCAAAGGCAAACATGTTACCGGCTTCGAGTTCCATCAAAGCGCGCTTGATTTGCGCGACGATGAAGGAGTCGCGATCGGTGTGGAAGGATGTCGATCGACCAGTCATGCCGGCGCGACCGGTACGACCGATGCGATGGACGTAGTCTTCAAAGTTGCGCGGAAGATCGAGGTTGACGACGTGCGCCACGCCCTTGACGTCCAAACCGCGAGCGGCGACGTCCGTGGCGACGAGCACGGAACATTTGCCAGTCTTGTAGTCTTGAAGCGCCGCTTCGCGCTCTCCTTGGGTACGACCGCCGTGGAGCGCAGCCGCGGAGACATTCTCCGCGTTCAAGAGTTCGGCGATTTCGTCGGCGCGGTTTTTACGCTCGACGAAAACCACGGTCATGGGCATGTCGTGTCCCATTCTTTGCGCTTCATATTGCTCACCGATCAACATCGTCACGAGTCTGTTCACCTTTTCAGCGTCCACGACCTTTTCGAGGTGCTGCGACACGTTCGCAGTCGGAGCGCTCGTTTGGCCAACCTTGACCTTGACGGGCTTCTCCAAGTAGTCGCTCGCCAGCGTTTCGACCTCGCTCGGCATCGTCGCCGAAAAGAGCAACGTCTGATGAGGCTTCGGCAAGTTCATCAATACCTCACGGATTTGCGGTTCGAAACCCATGTCCAACATTCTGTCAGCCTCGTCCAACACAATCAAGGAGACGCGAGAGAGGTTGGTGTTTCCTTGCTGCAAGTGGTCAATCAAACGACCCGGGGTGGCGACGATGATCTGCACGCCCCCGCGCAACGAGCTTCTCTGTTCGTGCATGTTCGTACCACCGACGATGATGGCCGTTTTGAATCCCTTTGAGCTTCGCGTGAAGGTTTTTGCCTCTGCTTCAATCTGCTGCGCCAACTCGCGCGTCGGCGCCAAAACGATGGCGTACGGGCCATCTCCGTGTCTCAACGGCGCTTGGTTCAGCGCGTGTTGAACCATGGGAATAGAGAAAGCAGCCGTCTTCCCACTACCAGTCTCCGCGCATCCCAACACGTCCCGTCCGCTCAGGATGACTGGAATCGCCTGCGCCTGAATTGGCGACGGTTTATCGTACTCCTTGAATCGAATATCCGCCACGATGTCGCGCTCCAACTGCATGTCTTCGAACGACTCGATCGCGCTCGGCGCTTCCGGCTCACCCTCCGGAACCTCCACGCTCACCCCCAAACGCTCTCGAATCTCCTTCTTTTGTTCCTCCGTCAGCGCCTCCACGCGCGCGCTCGGCGTCCACTTCGCAAACACCGCCGCCACGCTCCCACCGCCTCGTCCACCGCTCCCACCACCGAGCGATCCTCGATCACCGTGCGCATCTCTCGAGCCACCACCGCCCCGCGCCGGCGGACCGCCTCCTCGACCGTCGTCCCGCGCGCCGCGATCGTCGCCCCAGCCCGAGGATTGTCGCCCGCCTCGCCCGTCGCGCGCGTCACCACCACCGTCGCGCGCGTCACCGCCCCCGCGCAGGTGCGGGGGCACGTATCCCATCGCTGTCGCGCTCGCTCACGAACGACGTCGCCTCGTCGCCACCGCGTCGCGACCTCGCGCCGTGGCGCCCGTCGGCGGCGGGCATCATCATCCACGCGCGAGGGGGGCTCGCGCGACGAGTGTGGACTCAAAGATCTCATAGTGAAGACCACACTCGTCGATCTGGACGGACATCGTGATGCCATTTTACATCATCACACATCCTCTTTCGAGAGGGTACACTACGGGTCGGCGCCCCTCGGGACGGACGCGACCCGGCGTCCATCGGCATCCATCGCGTCGCGGCGGATCGCTCCGCCTTTCCGAGGCGCGACGACGACGACCATGGCGAAGGGAGAACCGACGAGGTGCGTCGAACGATGACGCGATGCGATGCGAACGCGGACGCGCCGCGCGCGTCTATGCGGTGGTGGAACCCGCGACGACGGCGACGCCGAACGACGACGCGATGCGCGACCGACCCCGTTTGGGGTTTGGTCACCGCGCGCGACCGTCGCGATGATGCGGGTCGTTGACGCCGACGCTCGATCGTTTGGACGTCCTCGCCGCGCGCGATCGACGGTGGAATATTCATCGCGCGAGTCGTGCGCACGCGCGGTGGACCACGGACGTCGACGCGGTCGTCGCGCGCGAGTCGGTCGGCGTGGGTGGCGAAGACAGACCCTAAACCGCGAGGGCGCGTTTCCGCGCGGATGCGGCGTCAACGCGCGCGCGCCGCGACGGTGGACGAGGGACCGCGTGGGATGGGGCGTACGGATGGTTTTCTACACGACGCGCGCGGGTGTCGGCGCTCGAAACGCGTTCGAGACAGAGACACGGCACGATGACTAACCGAGTAGCGCGCCCGCACGAATCGCAGACTGTACGTGCGCGGGTTGATTTTGGGGTACAAGCGCGCGCGCACCAACCAATACAACCACACGTCGTTGATCAAGTTGGAGGGCGTCAGTGATGCTCCGTCGACGACCTTCTACGCCGGTAAGAAGTTGTGCTACGTCTACAAGGCGAAGACGAAGAAGCAGGGGACGAACTACCGTACGATTTGGGGCAAGGTGACGCGCGCGCACGGGACGAGCGGCGTCGTGCGGGCAAAGTTCAAGAGCCACTTGCCGTCCAACTCTATCGGTGGTAAGGTTCGATGCATGTTGTACCCGTCCAACATTTAAACGTTAGATCTGGTCGGAACGGCAACGGGATCGGGCGAGACGCTAGAGTCGAAACTCGATCGCACTAGACACATCCTAAGATGAGCGTGTAATTGTTGAAGAGAACGCGGTCGTCACCATTTCATTGCGTCGTTTCGTCGTCTCGTACCGCTCCTACCGCTGCGTGTGGATGATAACTACATCGTTTTTGACTACTACGTGTTTGGCGCTACAATCAATACGTGCCTCGGAAGGCGTTCCAGGCGACGGCGGCTTGCGTCGCGAGTGGCGCGCCGCCCTTGGCGACGCCTTCGTCGAAGACGTCGAAATCTCTCGCCTCGAGCGCGTCTAAATACCGTCCCACGGGCACCGCCTGGAGCATAAACGGCTTTGCCTCGTCCGGAATCCTCGACGCCATCGCCCTGGCGCTGTCTAAGTGCGCCTTGGCCACGCTCGCCACCTCGTGCGCGACGTTTCGCACGCCTTCGCTCGGTTCCATGCGATAGACGCTCTCCGTGCTCACACCGTACCGAGCGCACGCGTCGCTCGGCAAGTAACACCTTCGCTGCCTCGCGTGCGCCACTGTCCCACGTAATAGCGCGCTCAACCCGACAGCCTTACCTAAATGACTCGCCGCGTGATCCGCGTCCGCGTTTCGTATCCCGCACGCGTCGAGCGCCAACGTCAACGCCGAACCGTGCGCGTCGCTCGCGTACCGCTCCAATTCCTCGATCTCCCTCGGCGGCCCCTCCGCCTGCGCGTCCCTGATGCGCGCGTCTATCATATTTTTCATCCACCGACTCGCGCGCGCGCTCGGCGCGCCGCCGAACGTCGCCGATATCGCCGTCGCCACCGGGTGCGTCCCCGCGCCGCGCGCGCCGTCCCCGATCGTCTCTCGCCACCACACCAACCGCGCCAGCGCTGCGCGCGCGCTCTCGGCGCTCCCGACGATGGAAGCCGTCTCCGCGTTCAACGCGCGCACGGCGAACGCCGCCGGCGCGCGTTCGCGCGGGAGCGAGAGCGTGCAGAGATACGTTTCGTAATCCCGAGCGCGCACGAGTTGGACGCAGTGTCGAAACGCGGCGCGTAACTCATCGGCGCCTCGCGCGGTGGCGGCGAACGCGCGCGCGTCGATGCGAATGCCCGACGCGCGCATCGACGCCTCGCGCGCGAGACGGCGACGCATGCGCGTCGAGGACTGGGGTCGGTCTCGGGACGTTTTTACAGTTAGCGCGAGGTGCCGAGCTACGCCTCGTCCGCGTCTAGCGACGCCAGCACGTCGCGAATGGCGCCCACGTCGGGGTGTTCGGGTCCTAAGATGTTTGTCTGGAGTTGGAGCGCGCGCTCGAGGAGCGGGCGACCGAGATGGTTGTTCTCGCGGTCGAGGTGGCAGATGGCGAGGTCGGTGAGCGTCTGCACCGTCTCGGGATGTTCTGCACCGAGGGTGGTCTCTTGAATCGCGAGCGCGCGTTCGAAGAGCGCCTGGGCGCGAGCAAAGTTTTCGCTCTCGCTGAAGAGGGTGGCGAGATCGTTAATGGCGGCGGCAACCTCGGGATGGTCCTCGCCGCGAGTCTCGATGCGACGGGTGATTTCGCGTTCGAGCGCCGTGGCGCTCGCCGACAACTCTGGGGAAATGTCGTCGCGATCCGTCGTCGACGCGCGCCAATCGTCGCCGTTCACGTCGGCGCGAGGCGTTACGGCGCGCGCGCGCGGAGATTTTGGACTCGTCGCCGCCCACATCGTGCCGCTGGCCGTGGGCGATTTCGCCGCGCCGCCGCCTCGGCCGCGAATGTCGTACGGGTCTTCGTTTTCGTTGATGGCCGTCTCTATCACGTCTTTGATCGCGTGTTTGAGCGTGCGGGGCATGTACTTGCGAACGCGCGAACCGACAATGTCCACGCACGCCAGGACCACCTTGACTGCCATCCCTCTCGCCTCTCCGTTGGCGCTGTCGAAGCACGTCGTCGCGAATTTCATCACCTGGTCCAGGGCGAATGAATTCTCCTTCTCCGGAGCGTCTAAACCGTACGTCGGCACGAGCTCGACGAGCAGCGTGAGACGACCCGTCAACACACGCCACACGCTGAGCTTTTGTACGGGTTTACACAGCGCGTGCGCTAGGATGGAGACGCCTCCCGGAGCGTCGCTCGCGAAGGCGTGCAACGCCTCTCGAATACTCTCGCGAAGTCTCGGATTCGTGTCCCCGAGTTTATCCACCAAGAGCGAGATCGAGTCTCCGACCGCCTCTCGCACGTCTCTCGCGGAGATAAACTCGGCGGACGCCTTGGCCGCCGACGCGAGCGTGATGGCGGCCGCGCACGTGACGTTGGCCACCTTGTCGTTAAATAATCGATCGCCGAGCGACTTGCAAAGCGCGTGAAACGTCTCTCTCGGTTCCTCTCCGAGCATCTCGGAGACGTCTTCGCTCTCCCACGCGTCGATCAAGCGCTTGTTGATCGTCTGCAACGCGCTCTCGCGATGCACCCACGCCTGACTGTACAGTCTGACGACGACATCTTCGCCGAACGCGCGAACGATTGGCGCGGCGGCGACTTGTTCCGACGGCGACAACGGCGGCGGCGGCGGAAGGTCTTGGTCCTCGCGAGGAGACGGTTTCTTCGCGCTCGACTCGCGCTCGAGCTCGGCCGCTTCTTCCTCCTCGAAAAACGCCTTGGCTTCCGCCTCGAGTTCCGGCGGTACGCGTCGTTCAGACGCCACGGCGGGGACCTCGTCGTTGCTCATGCCGGCGGCGCTCGAGTCGGCGGCTCTAAACGCGCTCGGAGCGTCGTTCGGCACCTCGATCGGTCTCGGGCGAGGCGATTCCACCGTCGTCGTCGATGCCGTGCGTTCAATCTCGCTCGTGGACGACGAACGAGCGGAGAGTCGCTCCGTTGTCGCGCCGCTCTCCGCCAACTCTCGCATGGCGTCGGCGTGTCGCGATCGAATCGGCGCCTCGTCGAAAGAAAACGTCGTCGCGCGCGTCTGCGTCTGTCCCGCGAACGGAGGCGGCGACGGACGCGCCGGTTCCGGAAACACCGTCGTCGTCGCGGCGCGCGGTGAAGATGCCTCCGCGAACGCCGCGTCGTACCCATTCGAACGCATTTTATCGATTTCAATCTTCAACCGTTTCGCCTCGTCGTAATCCTCCGCCTCGACGGCGCGCATCTTCTCCTCTTGTAAAACCTTCACCCTGACCCCGAACGTCTTCAATCGCGCGATGACGTCGCGCAATCGTTTCGCCTCGTCGTAATCCTCCGCGTCCACCGCGTGTTCCTTACGCGCCGTGACTTCTCTAATCTTTTCCGCCGTCACCGCGTCCACGTCGTCCTCAAATCCGCCTCCACCGCGCGGAGCGCGCGCGACGCCCGCGATGGCCACCGCCCCGCGTGTCGTCGTCGTCGGCGTCGTCGTCGGCGGCGGCACCAACGCGCTCTCTCTCACCTCGCTCGGCTCTCCGATGATCGTCAGCGCCATCAAACCAATCTGCCGCTCCGCATTTCTCGCGTTTTCGTGACACCCCGCGAATTCCAATCGAACCTCCGTCGCCTCCTTCACGTTGACGTGCACCGTCTTCAGTTCCCTCGCCCTGTACCCACACTCCGCCCCGCTCTCGAACCGAAGCGTGCCGAGCTTTTTCACCGTCGTCCCCCCCCGAGCGCCTCGACACGCGACGTACACGTCGCACGACGTGGCGATTTTACACTCGTGCGACAACAACCTCAACCGACGCACGTCGCTCGGGACGCGAAGTCTCGCCGTGACCGACGCGGGAAACGACGCGCGAGGCGCCGTCAACCACCCTCGCGACGCGGCGTCGTCCGCGACGTGTAATTCAGTCGCCGCGCGTCCGGGCGCCTGCGATGCCATCGCGCGCGAGGGCGTCAGTCGTCAGTCAATGAGTGATGAAACGACGAGTCGAGTTTTTGAAAAGATTTGGACATCTTCGAGCGCGCGGTGTCGCGACGGCGCGCGGTGACGGGCGATGCGCGCGCACCTCGGAGGACGCATCGGTGATGACGTACTCGAGCGCGCGAGGCGCGGTCGAGGACGCCGGCGCGGGCGCGCGCGCGCGGGGCATGACTGTGACGAATGCGATGGAAGATGACTCGTTTTCGTTGACTCGAGGATTTAGGGACTCATTGACGATTCATGACTGGTCAGATGGGAAAGAGCAGGAAGAAAGGGGACATGAAAGTACACTCGGGCGTCGTCTATTCGCGCGCGCGGCGGTTGAGCCAGTTCCAAGCCTTGGCGAATGGATTGTTTTCGTCGTCGTCGTCGTCGTTTTCGGCGTGTACCGCGACGGCGTCTCGAACGACGGTGGATGGTTTCGGGACGTCGCGCGGGCGGCGCACTCGCCGCTCTGCCTCGCCGTAGTAATCCGGAACGTCGCTGTCGGAGGATGAGGACGAGAACGTCGGCGACTGCGCGGCGTGGGACGACGGGATGGGATCGTTCGACGGTCTCGCCGACCGGTCGTCGTCGTGGGCGTCGTCGGAGTCGTCGTCCATGCCGAGAAAGTTGCGCACCGAGCGCCATCCGCGTTGAGCGCTCAAGCGCACGTCCTCGGCGTGTACGAACACGTTCGCCGCTTCCTCGTCGTTCTCATCGCCGGAATCGTCGTCCACTGGATCGTGTTTCACCCACGCCGAACCGCCTGATTTGACGCGGTCGTGTATCGTCCTCACCGCGGCTTGATAGTTGCCCGGAATGTGGTCGAGCATCATGTACGGATCGAGAAGAATATCCGTAAACGCCGTGGGGTGCTTGTACGTCGCCGTCGGCGCGCTCGAGCGCACGTGTTCTAGGTGGATGACGCGACCGGGTTGGACCATGAAATCGCTCGCGGAGTGATCTCGGAGTTCGAGACCGACGACTCCCTCGACGTCGCCCCACGAGTCTTGACATTTCCGCTCGTCCTCGACGGGCCGCGTCTTCGACGGAGACGAGGTCGCCGAGTGCGCACCGCGCACGTCTTCGTGTGCGCGCGGTCTCGGTCCATCGTTCGCTTCGCTATTTCTATTCGCTCGCGCCGATGCGTCATCGTCGTCTTCCCGCTCGTCGTCTTCGACGTGGCGGCGCGTCGGATTGGCGGGTCGATCCCTGCCGCCGAGCGCCGACGACATCGCTCGAAGCATCGCGTGCGAGGGAGCGGCGTGATTCAGACGACGTAAGAGTCGACGCACCGACGCGTGACACACGCGCGGAATGACGTCCGCGCCGGCGACGACGCACGTGATGTAATCGCTCGCCGCTTCGCTCAGATTCATGCTACTCACGCTCGGGGAGGCGATGCACACACACCTGCACTCCGCCATGCGTCTTAGCACGTCTTCGCGCGCCGACTCGTCCACGCCTTCGAGATTTCGCATCGCGAGTAATTCTAAGTCTCTATCCTCGCTGTGCATGAGCATGGTCACGCATGCCGCGACGCCACCGCCCAGACTGTGTCCGGTGACCATGAACTCGAAGTCCGAGCGCTCCACCAATGCAGCCGCTGCCGCCGGAAGCATTCGCTTCACAACCTGCCACGCCGACGCCACTATGCCACTGTGGGCCCAACCATTTAAGAATTTAACGCTCGAACTGCTCACATCCGTCAGCGCGTCGTGAATCTCCCATGTCCCTCGAATGGAGAGTATCACTCTCTTCTCGCGCCTGTCGACGGCGACGAACGAACTCGGCGAAAACTCCGTCCCTCTCCATTCTGCGTCCACTATATCGCGCACATCGATCCCACAACTCTTTGCGCATGCCTCAGTCGCCTGTGCGTGCATCCTTTCGTAATGATCTCCCGACATCGATCCGCTCCGCGCGTTGAGTTTTAAACTCTTCAACTTGTCCCCGAACGACGCGTCTCCCACCATCGACGCCGCGGTCCCGTACGCCCCCACCGCGTACCTCACCGCGAGCGCCAATTCTCCCAATTCCTTCTCCCCGGGACACATCGGCGCCGACTTGGCCTCGTTCGGGTACAGCTCTCGCGTCGTCCTCGCTCGGTCTCTCGCCGCCGCGCGCTGTTCCCGCCAGAGCACGAAACCAGCCATAGGATCGAACGTCGCCATCCCGACCACTCCGAGCGGTTTCAGTTCCGCCATCACCCCGCCGTACACCACTCGAAGCGCGCGCTCGAGCTCGAGCCACCCCGCCGCGCGCGCCCGAAGCGTCTCCGGTCGGCCCGAGGCGTTCGAACGTCCCGAGCCCGAGTTTGTCGCTCGCGACGACTCGCGCGCGCGATCCATGACGACCGCGCGCGCGCGACCGCGCGCGAACCGATCGTCGAGTCGATTCGCGTCGCGCGCGTCGACGCGCGCGCGTCGATGCGTGCGGGTGTGGTGCTCATTCTAATGCAATCAACTAACTACTCGCGCGCTCACGCGGCGAAACCGATGGCGACGAAGGCGTCCGGCGCTCGTTCGCCCTTCCCGCGTCGCGGTGCCTCGCGGGCGAACGGCGCGCACGGTGTCTTGACGCCCGCGCGAAACTCGAGCCGACGATCGAGGAACTGAAACCTGACGTCGGCGACGCACTCGTCGCGCGCGAGCGCCAAGGCGAGCGCGCACCCGTCGGCGCGTTCTCGAGACCATTTCGCGGAATACTTGCCGAGCGGCACCGACGTTCGAAGGGTCGTTTTCTTCGTGACGCCGCGCTCGGCGTCGACGCGCGCGTGGGCGAGCTCGACGTCGAGAACGGCGGTGCGAGGGAAGATTTTGCCGCGAGCGACGAGCTTGGCTCGAAATTCGGGACTCGGTGACGCCAACGCGGAGACGCGCGCGGACACGGGCGTTCGAGCGTCCGACGTCGCGCGAAACTGAACGTCCAACGTGCGACCGACGGACTCCATCGCACCACCTTTGGGCGGTTCGGACGTCTTCGAGGGCGGTTTCGATCGCGCGACGACCGTCGCGCGCGCCGCGCCCTTCTCCGCGTCGTACGTCCACTGAAACTTCCCCGATGCCTCCCGCGTCGTCGCGCGCTCTCGCGCGGGCTTTCTCACCGTCGTCTTCGTCGTCGTCGCGCTCGACACATCATCATCATCTTCCCCGTGTAACGCCCGAAACACATCGTACGCCCGCGTCGGCGTGCCCACGGACCACGACGTCGCGCGGACGCCCGCGCGCCGTCCCCCGCCCGCGCGCGCCGTCGCGCTCTGTCGCACCTCACACCGTCCCCCGAACTCCTCGTGCGCGCTCCCCAACTCAATCATCACCTCTCTCGTCAGCGTGTGCGCGTTCACCGTCGCGTACACCGTTTTCGTCGTCCCATCCTCCGCGTCCCGCCGTCGCCTTTCGGCGTCCCACTGCGCGTCCCACCGCGCCGCCGTCGGATCGTCGCCGTCCTCGACGTCGCTCCACGTCTGCGTCACGCACCTACGCCCCTCCCCGAGATCGTGCGTCGTCGTCACCGTCAACGCCGCGCGCGATTTCTTCACGGATTTCCCTCCACGGCGCGAATCGCCGCCGTCTTCGTCGCGCGCGTCGTCGTCGTCGTCGGCGGCGTCGCCGTCGCGTTCGCCGCCGCGCGCCCATCTCGGCACCCCACGATCCGCGCGCGCCGGTCGACGCGTGCGCGAACACGGAGACGTCGTCGTCGTCGTCGTCGTCGTCGTCGTCGTCGTCGCGCGCGCGCGATGTCTCCCACGCCTCGCGCGCGTCGCCTCGTCGTCGTCGTCGCGCGTCTCGAGCGCGTCATCGACCCAATCGCGCGCGTCGACGAGTCCGCGCGCCGCACACGTCGCCCGCGATCGAAACCGCGCCTCGACGACGGAGACGTCGTCGTCCCCCATCGACGTCGTCGTCGGCGTCGTCGCGCGTCGCGTCGAGTCGCGTCGCGGACGGATTCGATTCGATTCGCCGTCGGGGGAATGGCGCGCACCTCGATATACACAATTCTCGGACTTGGTATACGTACTCAAACGATAACTCGAGGAATACACAATAATGTATAACTCTCACTCATGGGATCTATCACAATACGTGCCACAAGACCGACCACGGAAAGATTCGCTAAAAAAGTGCACGACCAACCTCGGCCGCACGTTCGTCCGCCGCGTCATCTTCCGACGCGCGTCGCGTCTTTTCGCGCTCGCCGGACGCGCTCGCGTCGCGCGCGAGGACGCGAGCGCTCGAGACCGTTCCCGCGCATCGTCCGCGCCGCGCGTGGACGTCCGTAGCGACCGCGACGGCGATCGGTCGACGATGACGCGGACGACGACCACATCCGCGTCAGCGCTCGCGCGAATCGTCGTCTCGACGTGCGCGCTCGCGGCGTGCGTCGCGGTGGCGGCGCTGACGCGACGGGCGATGCGGGAGGGCGAGGATTCGCGCGCGCGGCGTCGGTCGGGCGACGACGCGGAGGCGGTGACGACGGGCGAGGACGAACCGCGAGAGGATGAATCGACGCGCGGGACGACGGAGACGCCGGCGAGCGTCCCGAGTTCGAGTCGCGGCGGCGGTGGTGATTTCGAGGACGCGCGCGCCGTGTACGCGGACGCCATGCGAATGCTTTGCACGTGGGCGGGAGAGCGTGGGTACGAACCGGTGACGAGGGCGTTTCGACGGGTGGCGTATCTCGCGCGCGCCGGCGGCGACGCGCACTTGGAGTGCGAGGCGACGCTCATCGTCGCGGAGATTGAGATTAACGCCTTGCGACGCATGTACGCGGTGATGGAGAGCGCGGATGTGGAGGAATCGATCGATGCGTCGCAGTTTGAGCGCATCACGAGCGAGACGTTACGATTGGCGGTGGAGAATGGGGATCGCGTCTCCGAGGCGCGCGCGCACGTCGTCGTCGGCGATTATTATTTAATGGCGCGAAGAGACCACGCGGCGGCATTGGAACACTACGGCATCGCGAGAGAGTTTGCGAGAGAGGAGGGATCGTTACCGTTGGAGATGGAGGCGTGTCGACGGATGCAGTGGACGCAGAGCATACGCGGGGATGTGCGGGGCGCGGGGACGCTCTCGCGCGAGGTGGTGCGATTGACGCGTCTGTACGCCGAGAACGAACGCGAAAAGAATCGTTCGGACGAGTCGAATAGAGGAGATGGGGGCGACGGTGTCGATGCGGACGACGATCGACTCATGGTTCGCGAGCACTGGTACCTGGGTGGATACGAAAATCAAGAGGTGCACGCGCTCAAAGAGCTCGGATGCGCGTTGCGAGGAGAGACGCGACGACTCTCTCGACCCGTCGTCGAGGGCGCGCGTCAGCGAGAAGCCGTCGACGTCTTCGAAGAGGCACTCGATGTCTTAGATGCGCACTGGCGCGCCACGAAATCATCCTTTGAGCGCGACGCCGAGGGTGCGGCGATTAAACTGAGCATTCTGGGACATCTCGGCGATATTTTTGACAATTATCTCGAGCCGGAGAATGTCGCGGCGAATCGCGCGCGCGCCGTCGAGTACCGCCGACGGTACGAGACGCTCGCGCCGGGAAGTTTCGGTCCGGGCGTCGCGTGTCCACTCTGCGATGTCCCGCTCGGTGGTCTCGACGTCGACGACGCGCCGGTGAAGATGACATTCGCGTGGGACGCGTGCGCCTCCAAGCACCACTTTCACGCCGCGTGTCTCGACGCCCGCTTCGACGACTCGCGACCCGCGTGTCCGGGATGCGTCGCCGAGCGTCTCGCGAGACGAACCGAATGACCGAATGACTTACAACATTCTTCTGCCATCACCTCTTTTACTCTTTCATCACTATTACTTGTTTTCCCACCGATCGATCGGTGCGCTTTCGCTCGCGTAGCTCGCTCTGTAAACGACGACGCCAAAAAAAGCACGCGCGCGCGTCACAGTCTCACGCGCGAGATTGATTGAGAGATGGCGACGACGACGAGAGAGTCCACGCTCGGAAGCGCGAGACGACTCGAGCGACGCGGTGGAACCCTCGTCGCGGTGCCGCACGTCGTGACGAGGACTGGTTTTAAAGCGCCCGACGCCCCCGGCGCGAGCGCTGTGTTTTCTGCTGAGACGACGAGCGCCTATTTTCAGCACAAGGTGCTCGGCGCGGTGTCGCGCGTCTCCGGCGACGGTCGCGCGGGTAAAGCGCTCATGCCCTACGACCCGGACGCGCCGAGAAATCGACCGAGAGAGAGCGTGCGCAACACCGTCGGTCGTCGTTTCGGTCCCTCGTGCGCGGCGACGCTTCGGCGAGGCGAACGGTACCGCGGCGCGTCCACCATCACGCTCGCCTCGTCCGACGCGCGTGAACGCGCGAGCGCGTGGCGGACGACGAATCAAGTCATGTATCCGCGCGCATCGGTCGTCGAGACGACCGGGTTGGATAATCCGGGGATTTCGTCGGCGGTCGCGAAGCGCGCGCGCGCCGCGCGAAGCGCGTGAACCGCCGACATCCGTCGTCGCGCGAGCGCGTGGAATGTGCGCGCGAGCGCGCGCGACTCGGTCGAGACGCGTCGCGTCCGCGATAGAAGATACATTGTAGACATTAAAAACGTCATCGACGCGTTCGTGGTCGTCGCGACGCGCGCGCAATCGATATTGAATGTATCATCCGCGCGACGACGGTGAAAAGTGGAAAAAATCATCGTTCGCGCGCCACACGCGCGCGCGGCCGTCGGTCCGTCATGTACGGCGACGGCATCGACGACGAGGGAGACGAGGCGCGCGATCGAGAGATTCGCGACGCGTTCCGCGGTGGATTGGAGCGTCGCGCGCCGCCGAACGGGGCGCCGAGACCGGCGGCGGGAGGATCTTCGACGCTCGGTTTGCAAGCGCTCGCGGCGGCGAAACGCGCCGAGAAACGCGCGCGAGAGACGCGGTCGTTCGACGACGCGAACGATGCGGATGACGGTGGGGCGCGGCGACGCGACGACGCCGACACCGACGCGGAACGTCGGAACGCGTCGTTCGGAGCGCCGCGGAAGAATTTCAGACTCAGGCGGGACGAGACGCCGTCGCATCCGGGTGGATTGAACGCGCACGCCAAGGAGGCGATCGATCGACGACGGAAAGACGCGAGATACGGTCGTGGGATCGAGTCGAGGCGCGAGGCGCCGCGGGCGCGAGACGAGGAGGAGACGTGGGGGAAACGGTATCGCAGTCGGGACGGCGAGTGGGAGGAGACGCCGAGACGCGAGCGAGACGGACGGATGATGACGCCGAGATTCGGAAGTCACGGGTCGTGGGACGAAGGGTCGGCGCCGTCTGGTTCCGGCCGAGTTGGGTCGAGATCGTCGAGTCATCGGTCGCAATCGACGAGGTACGACGGCGCGGCGGCGACGCCGGCGGCGACGCCGTCGTGGAAATCAAACGCGTGGGCCACGGGCGCGATGGCGAACGCGAATAAATTCGTCTCGGAGGGCGCAGTCGTGGACGCGGAGGACGACGTCGCCGGCGGTGCGCTCGTCCCGGACGAGGATGCGGAGAAGCGCTTGGATCGCGCGTGGTACGACGACGACGAGGGCGGCGGCGCGCACGGCGACGCGCACAATCCATTCAACACGACCGCTCGCGACGAGGCGCGATACGCGAAGAAGGAACAAGAGTACGCCAAGCGCCTCACGCGTCGGGACGGGACTTTGATGTCCATGGCGGCGTCGAGACGCGTGAGTCAACTCAACGCGGATTCCAACCAATGGGAAGAAAACCGAATGATGACGTCGGGGGTGATTCGCATGAAGGAGATTGATTTAGATTTCGACGACACCGAGGAGAATCGCGCCATCTTGCTCGTGCACGACACCAAACCTCCGTTTTTGGACGGTCGCATGGTGTTCACGAAGCAGCAATCGACCGTTTTACCGGTGAAAGATGTCACGAGCGACATGGCGCAAATCGCGCGAAAAGGAAGCGCGCTGGTGAAGGAAGTCAGGACGAAGCGCGAAGAGAATAAAGGTCGCGACCGGTTCTGGGAGATGAAGGGATCGAAGATGGGTTCGATCACCGGCACGACGCAGGCGGAAAATCAAGAGGCGGCGGCGAACGCTGCGGCGAAGAAGGACCGCGACGACGACAGACCGGACGTCGTCGGCGCCGACGGCGAAATCGACTTCAAGGCTGGCGCGAAATTCGCCGAGCACATGAAGACGTCCAAGTCGAGCGCGCAGAGCGACTTCGCCAAGACGAAAACCATCAAGGAACAGCGCGAGTTTCTGCCCGTGTACGGGTGTCGCGAGGATTTGATGCACGTCATTCGCGAAAATCAAATTGTCGTCGTCGTCGGCGAGACGGGGAGCGGGAAGACGACGCAGATGACGCAATACATGCACGAGGAGGGCTACTCCACGTTCGGTATGGTCGGATGCACGCAACCGCGCCGCGTCGCCGCCATGAGCGTGGCCAAGCGCGTGAGCGAAGAGATGGGATGCGAACTCGGCAAGGAGGTCGGGTACGCCATTCGATTTGAAGATTGCACCGGACCGGACACCCTCATCAAATACATGACGGACGGCGTGCTCCTTCGCGAGACGCTGCGAGAGCCCGATCTCGACATGTACAGCTGCATCATCATGGACGAAGCGCACGAGCGTTCGCTGCACACGGATGTTCTTTTCGGCATTTTGAAAAAAGTCGTAGCGCGGCGACGAGACTTCAAGCTCATCGTCACCTCGGCGACGTTGAACGCGGACAAGTTTAGCAACTTTTTCGGTTCTGTGCCAATCTTCCACATTCCCGGGCGCACGTTCCCGGTGGAAGTGCTCTACGCGAAGACACCGGTGGAGGACTACGTCGAGGGCGCGGTGAAACAAGCGCTCACCGTGCATCTCTCCTCTGGACCCGGAGACATTCTCATCTTCATGACGGGTCAAGAAGAAATCGAAACCGTCACGTACACGCTCGAAGAGCGCGTCGCGCAGCTCATGGACGAAGGATCGTGTCCACCTCTCAACGTTCTTCCAATTTATTCGCAGCTTCCGAGCGATTTACAGGCGAAGATTTTTCAAGACGCTGAGGACGGTAACCGCAAGTGCATCGTCAGTACAAACATCGCCGAGACGTCTCTCACCCTCGACGGCGTCATGTACGTCATCGACAGCGGATATTGCAAACTGTCCGTGTTCAATCCGCGCATGGGTATGAACGCGCTGCAAGTGTTTCCGTGCGCGCAAGCCGCTGTTAATCAGCGTTCCGGTCGCGCCGGGCGCACGGGTCCGGGGACGTGTTACCGCCTGTACACGGAGATGGCGTACAAGCACGAAATGCTTGTCTCCACCGTTCCGGAGATTCAACGAACCAACCTCGGAAACGTCGTCTTGTTGCTGAAATCGCTCAACGTGGATAATTTGCTAGACTTTGATTTCATGGATCCGCCGCCGCAGGAGAACATTTTGAATAGCATGTACTCGCTGTGGATCTTGGGCGCGCTCGACAACACGGGCGGTTTGACGAGGCTCGGTTCGAAGATGGTCGAGTTTCCCGTCGATCCACCGCTCGCGCAGATGCTGATCAAGGCTGAAGAGACGAAGTGTTCGAACGAAATGCTCACCGTCGTCGCCATGCTCTCGGTGCCATCGATTTGGTTCAGACCGAAGGATCGCGAGGAGGAGTCGGACGCCGCGCGCGAAAAGTTCTTCGTCCCGGAGAGCGATCACTTGACGTTGCTCAACGTGTATCAACAGTGGAAGAATAACGGATACAGAAACGACTGGTGCAATAAGCACTTCATTCAGGGCAAGGGCTTGAAGAAGGGCAGAGAGGTTCGCGCGCAATTGATGGACATCATGAAGCAGCAGAAAATCGAGCTCATCAGTTGCGGACAAGATTGGGACGTCTGTCGACGATCGATCGCCGCGGCGTACTTTTATCAAGCCGCCCGTCTCAAGGGTGTGGGCGAGTACATCAACGCTCGCAATGGTATGCCTTGTCACCTTCACCCGAGCTCTGCGTTGTACGGCTTGGGGTACACGCCCGATTACGTCGTGTATCACGAGCTCGTCATGACAGCGAAGGAGTACATGCAATGCGTCACGGCGGTCGAGCCCCAGTGGCTCGCCGAGTTCGGACCGATGTTTTTCACGCTCAAGGAGAGTCACTCGAGCATGTTGAAGTCGAAAGCGAAACGCAAGGAGGACAAGATGAAGATGGAGGCGGAGATGCAAGCGAAGCGCGACGAAGAGGAGCAAGCGCTCGCGTCGCAACGCATGCGCGAAGAGGAACGGCGAGCGAAACAAAGGAGTCAAATAGTGACTCCCGGCCAGCGTTCCACGGCCGGCACGCCAATAATCGACGCGGGGTCTTCGTCGCGTCCGTCGAGCGTTCGTCGAGGCGCCGGAGGCAGAACGCCGGGAAGGAGACGTTTCGGTCTGTAGGGGGAGAAAATTTGTTCTACTTGTGTGTTTTTTTACACATGCGCTAGTTGTTGGAACCTAGGAGAAACTTTGTATTTTTTATCAATTCGATTGAACCGCGAGCCGTTTCAAGTGATCCATGAACACCTGTAAAGACACATCATCCGTGAAGATGATGTCGCTCCCGCCACCCATCGAAGCGCTGCTATTGTACGTTGCGCTCGGATTCAACTTTGCCAGCAAGAATCGCGCCTGCGAGCCGTGCTGGTCGCAATCCACCAATCGCGGCACCGGAAACCTACTCGCGATGATTTGTTCCGCCTCCGCCTTGGGCGCCGCGAGCAATTCCTTGAAAGCCACGTGCTCTGGTTGGTCTTGGTAGTTCGCCTTCCTCCACTGCGCGATGGTCATGCCGTGGAACACGACGACGCTAAAGTACGCATCGAGAACTAAGATGCGGTCGGCCGCGATCGAACACACGTCCAATAACACGGGCTCTGGAGGACCGTTAAAGCTGTACGCGGTGAGCGTGGGCTGAATCATCACCAAGGAATTTAAGACGTTTTCGCGCTGCAAAATCATGCGGAAATACGCCGTCTCGTCCGGCGAGTTGTTGAAAACTTGCACGAACTGCGACCGACGCAGATTGAACATGAATTGCGGGTAAATGCTAAATTGCGGCATGAGTTGGAAAGAGTGCGGATCATCTTTCCTGTAGTCGCCGAAGCGTTGGCACAGCTGGATGAGCTTGCGATCGAGCCATCGCGTCGCCGCGGGACAATCCGTCTCCTCCTCCGTCTCCATCTTCCAGGATAATTGTCTGGCGACGAGGACGGCGGCAGCCTCTTGATCGAAGCCAGCGGCGATGTCGTTCAAGTTTTGACCTTCGGTCCAGCGTCGACTTGTCGTGATGACGCGCATGCGCGTCTCCCCCGTCGGCAGCGTAAACGTACACAAAAACTGGAGGAAGAATTGTTGCGATTGCTGACCTTGCATCGCCATCGGTTGCTGATCTTTGCCGCCCGGATTTGCCACTTCAAAGTACACGGCCAAAGACGTCTCGCTGTTGAGCGTGCACAATTTCCACGCGGTGGTGCCGCCGCTTCCGATGGGCGAGTCGCTCGTCGCCCCCGGCAATCCCTTGCGATCCAACGCGGCGCACGGGCCGATAACGCCCGCCGTCTTGACGTCGCGACTAGTGATGACTTCAAACTGACCGTTGTACGCGATCCCCAAGCCGCCCTGCGCGTCTTGAGTGAAGAGTTTCTGGAACGACGTCTTGAAGACGGTGTGCGAGAAAGACTCGGCCAACACGACGTTACCTCCCGTCTTCTCCACGCACACCTTCATCTCCGCCAAGCCAACCTGATCCAACGCGCACGCGAAAACGTCCAACACGTGTCCGTTCGCACACAGATTGATGGCGACTTGCTCGTAGTACTTTTTAGCCTTTGCGTAAAACGGCGCCGCACCCTTCACTATATCCTTGTGCGATCGCACGGCTTGCTCCATATCCTTCGCCACGATGGTTCCACCACCGTCCGTCGCCGCACCGCCCGTGAACAACATCGCCTTCGCACTCATACCTATCGCCGCGGTGGACAAAAGGCACGACGCCACCATGAGCGCCGTCCCCGTGCATCGTGCGCGTCGGCACGCCGGCAGCGGCGTAAACGCGTCCCTGTTCAGCTCCTCCAAAATAGCCGACAATTGAAACTCACACTCGCTCAGCGGCACTAAAAACTTTGACTCCGGCGGTCCCATCATCGCACCATTCGGTCCCGGCGCGCCGCGCTGCGGCGCTTGCGCCCCCGGATGTCGTCCGTTCGCCTGTCGATTTCCGCCGCCGAGCGTCAACTGATCCTTAATCTGCTGTTGCGTAAACTCTTTATTCCCTCGAAACACGTACGACTTCGGACAATCCGTGAACCCAAGCTCGTGCACGTGCACGTGCGTCCCGTACGTCACCAACCCGACGCGCGCGTCCTCCGGCAACAGACTCAACGCCTGCGTGAGCGCCTGTTTCAGCGCCCGAAGTTCCTCCTCCTCCGCGCACGCGTCGACGACGAACAGATACACCGGCGCCCCCCCACCCCCGCGCGTCGGCACCGCGTACTCGATCGTCGTATAACTCGGAAACAATTCCGCCGGTAAATTCGTCTCGCTCAGCGCGCCGTAATGCGGCGGGAAGTGGTTTCGCGCGTGGCACATGCAACACACCCAGATCTTGCTCGCGAAATCCACCCTCGCGTATGGATTCAACGCTCCTCCGCACCCCTTACACCGCACCGGCTCGTACGGCACGCGCGGCACAACCTCCTGCGAGATTTCCTTCTTCGGCGTCACCACGCACCCGAACGGCACGACGCATTTCGACATCTCGGCGCGCGAATTCGCCACCACGTTCCATGAAAATCGAACCCCATCGTTCGCTTCGAGCGCGCCCCAATCCACCCCCGCGGGCGCGTGCGACGCGTGCGCGTGGGCGTGGGCGTGCGATTGATCCTGCGCGTACGCCGCGTGCGCGTCGTGGGTCGCCATCGCGGACGCGCGCGGCGATCACTGACGTTCGATCGGCTCAACGGACCGACCGCGACGAACGAGGGACGCGCGCGGCGCGCGAGACGTCGTCGCGAGCGATGCGCGAGGCGAGGTAGAAGGGGCGGCGGCGCGTGCGACGGTGTCGGTGGCGTCGATCGCGGCGGCGGCGCGCGAGAGATGCGCGCGGGGTGGCTGGCGCACGCGCGACGCGCGGGGAGGCGGAAATGCGCGACGAGCGTGCGGGAGGTTCTGGACGCGCGCGCGCGGACGGACGAGGCGCAGACGCGCGCGGTGGAGGCATTGGAGAGTACGAGGGAGGCGGTGACGCGCGCGCGAGGCGGCGCGGGCGACGGTGAGCGACGTGGGGCGTATCTCCACGGGACGGTCGGTCGAGGAAAGACGATGTTGATGGACGCCCTGTATGAGTCTCTGCGCGGCGACGACGCGCGAGCGAGGACGATGCGGACGCATTTTCACGCCTTTATGTCTCAGACGCACGCCGAGTTGTTTCGAGCGTCCGTGGCGTCGATGGGGTCGCGGGACGCGGAGGGGACTGCGCGCGTCGACGTCGGCCGCGACCCGCTCGTGGATATAGGAAAGCGTTTGCGAGCGACGACGGATCTGTTGCTGTTGGATGAGATTGAAATCTCCGACGTCGGCGACGCGATGGTTTTTAAACGGTTGATGGAGTCGTATCTCGACGCGGGCGGCGCGCTCGTCGCGACGTCGAACTGCGCGCCGGAGGACTTGTACAGAGGCGGCATCAATAGGTCGTCCTTCGTGAGTTTCATCGACACGCTCAGGAAACACACGCAGGTGATCGACCTGTTCACGCCGGAAAACGTCGATTATCGTCGTCGTCTCGAGTCTTCGAGTGGGAGCGACGACGCGACGGAGTCTGTCATCGTCGGCGTCGGCGCCGGCGCTCGAGAGCGTCTGCAGCACTCGTGGGCGCGTCTCGCGTCGTCCTCTTCGACGTCGGAGAAGGACGTGAACGTCGTCGTCGGGAATAACCGCGCGATACGCGCAAAAATTCGTCGAGGCGACGCGGTTTGGTTTACGTTTGACGATATTTGTGGTCGCGCGTCGCGAACGCACCCGAGCGATTTCATCGAGCTCGCCCAACGTTTCAAGGTGATTTGCATTCAGGACGTTCCGAGACTTCCCATCTCCACCTCGGAGAATGAAGCGAGACGATTCATCAATCTCATCGACGTCCTCTACGAGCACCAAACCGTTCTCTTGACGAATCTCCACGCGCCGCCGGACGCGCTCTTCGACGAGGACGAAGCCGCCGCCGCCGAAGACCGCGACCTCACCCTCCGCGAACGCACTCGAATCGAAAACGAACGACGTTCCGAGCTCCACGTCACCTCCACGGGCGGTAGCAGCGGTCGTTCGACCACCATGCTCGCTCCCGAACTCGAGTGGTCGGCGACCGGTAGAGTCGGCGCGTCGCTCGCCGACGTCAACTCCGTCAATTTTGTTGCCGCCGCGAGTCCTCGCGCGCGATCCCGTCTGCACCACATGTCCACGCCCGCATACCGCGACGATGCTCTCCGTCACGGTCGCGGTGATGACGACATCGTAGATTTAGGGCGATAGTTGTAGTTTCCATGTTAGAAAGTTAGCGTCGCGCCCGGAAGTGACGATTTCACAGCCCCCACGGAATCCCCCGCACACACCCACGCGCACGCGTCATGCTCGCCATCACGCAAGCCACAACGCTCGTCAACGCGCCCGTGCGCGCGTCTGCGCCGCAAAAACGCGCGTCTCGCGCGTGCGCGCGCGTCACCGCGCGTGCGAACGCGGATGACGTCAACCGCAGATCCTTCATGCGACGCGCCGGGTTCGCGGCGCTCTCCGTCGCCGTCGCGACGCCCAAGGAGGTACGCGCGCGCGACGACGCGCGCATCGTATGATTCGCGTCGCGCGCGACTCTGGGACGAGAGACTGACGACGCACGTGTGCGCGCGCAGGCGAAAGCGTTCCTCGGCTTGGGCGGGGATAAGGAGGCCAAGTACCAAGAGGAGACGACCGCCATCATCGCGCAGGTGCGATCCACGCTCGAGATGGCGCCCGGCGCGGAGGGTCGGGAGGAGTCCATCAACACCACGCGCCAGATGACCAACGCGTGGGTCGCGAGATACCGGAGAGATAATAAGACGACGGGGAAGCCGTCCTACGGTCTGGTGTACAGCGCGTTGAACGCGGTGAGCGGCCACTTTAATAACTTTGGCACCAAGTACCCGTTCCCGGCGAAGAGAAAGGATCGCGTGTTCGCGGAGTTTGAGCAGGCGGAGCTCTTGCTCCAACGCGGACGATGATCGTGGACGCGTTGCAATGAAACAAGACTCACAACTATATCTTTCTGTATAACCGCGCCCGATTCACGTCGATCCAGCGACGACGCGCGCGCGCGGATCGAGAGCGAGCGTGTCGTGCGCCGAAATGTTCGTCATCTTTGATATTAATTCGTTTTTCTTACGCGGACGCGCGCTTTTGTAGCTCGTCGTCAATCTGTCGCGCGACGTCGACGAGGAAACTCTCGGAGCGCTTTTTCAGCGCCGCGAAGCACGCGTCCTCGCGCGTTCTGAGTTCAGACTTTCGAGCGTTGAACTTAATCTCGTGTCCACACTCCTCGTCTTCCGCGCAGTCTCTCGAAAATTCAGGAATGTAAATGGTGCCACACACCTCGACCGCGCCGTCTTCGTCTTCGTCTTCGTTTTCGTCGTCGCTTTTCCCTCGCTCGGCCTCAAACGTCGCTCGCCACTCGAGCGTGGTTTCAAAATCGAACCCGTGTCTCGGCTTACCGCGAATCATCACCACGCTCGCGTCGCCCTCGCACTTTTTCACCCCCACGATCTCCACCTTTTGTCCCTGGAACGCGCCGTCGAGATCAAACGTCCCTCGCTCGACGACGAGCGCCTCCAGTCGCGCCTTGGCCCAATCCGTGTGTCCGCGCTCTTCCCACGTCCCCGCCGAGTTCCACGCCGACATGTGCGTCGAAGACACCTGCCTAGAGAGCGCCTCCGCCTCCTCGCTCGTTATTTTCTGCGCGCGACGCGTCGAGATCGTCCTCCGTCGTCAGTCTTCGCTCCGAGCGCGCAGCCGTCGCCGCGAGCCTCGATCGAATCTCGACGCACCTTTGCCGTCGCCGCCGGCGCGTCCCCGGCGTTCGCGCGCGCGTGCCAGTAGTGATACGACAGATCGCCCTTGGCTGATTTACTCGCCTCGGCGGGCGTCTCGGCGCGTTCGTCCTCGGTCTCGCCCATCTTGTATAGAAACTTCTACACGTCTTCGCGAGCGCCGCGCCGCGCCGCTCGCGCGCGTCGACGTCTCCGTCGGCGTCTCGACGTCGACGCGGGCGTCGTCGTCGTCGTCCTCGCGCGTCGTGGACGATTCGATCGCGCGCGGTGGACGGTGGCGACTCGGTGCCGAGCGCGCCTCGAACTGCGCGCGGGGACACTCGTCGACGCGGCGATCGCGCGAGACAGCCGCGTCGGGTGGTGATCTGACGTCGGCGACGGACGCGGGGCGACGGCGCGAGGTCGGAGAGACGATGTCGACCGACGCGGTGGGCGCGTCGACCGAGCGCGCGGAGGGCGACGCGCGCGCGGAGGGTGTCCCGAGCTCGTCTGTAACGGCTGTGGGAACGGTCGCGGGAACGACCGTCGCGACGTCGCGGCGGAGGTTACACGGCGCGGATTACGGATCAAAGCACGGTCACGCGTGGCCGCGTCGCGGACGCGGGAAACGGCCGGGCGACATGCTGTTTTGGCACCGCATCGCGCGACAGTACTTTGACGTGCAGTTTACGCACTGGGCGGTGTACGTCGGTCGAGTGGGCGTGTTCGACGAGAATCTCGGCGTGTGGCGGTGGATTCGCGAGGGTGATGATTTCGAACGCGCGGTCGAGTGCGTGGTGCATCTGTGGGGGGCGCCCGACGCGGATGAGGACGAGGGACGTAACCGGGACATGGATGAAAACGCGTCGTGCGTGTTGACGCCGCTCGCGGACGTCGGCCCAGACCCTCGATGCGGGAACGCCAAGTACGACGCGATGTTTCCACCGTTGAGAATAGCGGAGATTGTCGATCGGTGTCGATTGGCGGTGGATCAGGCGTTCTACGAGGGGAGATACGGCGAGTATTGCGTGCGTGCGAACAACTGCGAGCACTTCTCCACGTGGGCGCGATACGGGAAGCGCATCAGCGAACAAATCGAGAAAACGGTAGACGTAGGATTAAACATTGCGCGAGTGGCGGGCTCTGTCTTTTGTGGCAGAGACATCGGCGCCGACCGTAACGCGATGAATATGGCGAAACATTTTTTGATGGGGACACGCGTGAATCCAAACGACGATGCAGAGATCGCAGAGGCGGTGAAAGACATGTACGGAGGCGTCGCGCCGAAGTATTGTGCGTCTGATGACGTCGCTTACGTGATTGACTACCTCATAGATCGCGTGGATGTTGAAAGCGAATCCCGCAGAGAGATGGTTCGAGTGCCGTGGTCTTCGACACCGGTGCCCGCGCAACAGGAAATCGCAACAATATCATTCGGACGCGCGCGCTCCGTTCGTGATCCGAGCGCTGAACGAAATGAAGTGACCATGGCGTGGAACGCCGCAGAAGTATCGCACTTCGCCGGACAGGTTGGAGGGTTCATGCGACAAGCCTCGTCGAGCGCGCTGAGTGTGTTGGGAGCCTTGGGTGAAGACATTTTATCGGGCGGACGCAATCGAAATAGATCGAATGATAGGCAGTCTTAGTAAATACTACAGTAGCACTAATCAGCTCTTCTGTACCAGTGTGCCTGCGAAACGATGTACTGACCTTTACGCGTGTGCTCGCGAATGAAACACGGCTCTTCCCACGTCCCAGCCCACTCGAATCTGCGCTCTTTCATCTCGTTGTGCAATGACTCTAGGTCAAGTCGTTCTTCAGCGTCCGGCGTGTACTCATCCAGCCAAGACCACGGCGTAAAGATGAATACATGACTACCCGGGGAGGTTACCGCTTTCAAACCGTCCAAACACGCGCGCGGGTGAGGCAGTCGGCACAGGAGGTTTGCCATGATTACGCAGTAGAATTTCCCCAATATTTCTGCATCCCGGACCATTTCGCACGCGTCCCCGACGTGAAATCGCACTTTTCGAGCCTCTGCGTCGGAACAAGGTCGCTCACAACGTATCGGATGTACAGAATCGCCCTCGTCGGGAACGTTAACTTCCATCGAACCATACTTCTGCATGTGCTTGCACGCGTCTATGAACGGCCGCGAGAAATCAAACGCCACCACCTCATCGAACCCCTTCGCGAGATGAAACGCCGAGCCCCCCACGGCGCATCCAATGTCTAGCGCGCGAATCACGCGCGTGTCACAGCGAGTGTCCCTGTCTTCCACTCTACTCTTGCCCAGCGCCACCGCTTTCTGCGTGACGCGCTCGGCGAACCCCAACGCGTCCGCGGGCACGAAGCTCCCTTTCGCGAAGAGGTCCATCGTGTTCGCGTAATGAAACTCCAGGTACATGTTCACCGTCTCCTCGCGTTCGTCTGGGCGCGGCGGGCGACGAGCGTTGCGCGTCAGTCGAGCGTTCGTTACATTACACGTGTCCCGAAGAATCGGGAACGTCGCGCGCGCGTGTCGTCTCGAGGCGCGCGTACACGTCGACGGTGAGGCATCGTCTTTATCCGTCCGTCGCGCCTCGCGCGCGCGTTTGGGCGGCATCGCGTCGATGCGCGCGGGGGAGAGACGTCGTGGGGCGGTTGGTCTGGTGGTGGTTAACAACGCGGGAGCCGCGTCGTCTTTACATACATAAATCACGCCGCGCCTGGCCGTAAAGCGTCTATGCGCGTGAAAAGCCCGTCGATCAATCGAAGGACGTGTCGTCGGTGATGACGAATGCGATCGGTGAGCTCTTCGCCTCGCTCGTCGGCGTCGCTGGCGAGTCCGTCCAAATAGCTCTGCTCGCGCTCCAAATCTTGCTCCAGGCGGCGAAGCTGGTTTTCATCAATGTACTCGCCGTCGAATTCCATGTCGGTGATCTCTGTGTCGATGTTGTTCACATCGCTCCTTACCTGAACGATAACGCTCATGACTCTCGTTTCGAAATCCACATCCAACGAATCCGCGCTGTCCTCTCTGACGTCGTCAGCGCGAAACGGCGCCGCGGCCACCTCGTCGCGCGTAAACTCTTGCACGCGTACCACCTCCACCGCGTGCCTCGCCGGCGCGTCTTCGGACGACTCATCACCGACCGACGTGTACTCTTCGGTCGTCGTCGACTCACACGCGATCGTCTCGCACAATTTCCGCCCGCGCGTCTTCTCGGCGCGCCGCGCGCGCAAGAGCTCCGTCAACTCTGGTCGTTCCGAAGCCACGTACTCCTCGAATGTGCGCGGCGTCAGACGCAGTTCAAACTCCCCAGCGATGAGCGTCGCGAATTGTTCCTTGGACTCGAGCGCCTTTTTCAGCGCGTCGCCGCCCGCGTCCACGACGACGTTCCAGTCGACTCGATAATCGAGCAAGAGCGCTCGCACGAATTCCACCTTCCCCAAGCCGATCGCTTCCGATAACAGCGTCAATCCTCGACCAGACAGCGTCGAAAACCGAATGCTCGTCGCCGCCGACCAATCTCCGTCGTAAGCCCGCGCCGCGGACGCGACGTTCCTGCGAAACGCGCGGAGATCGCCCCGACGCATGTCCTGCACGGCGAGCAAGAGGTTGATCGATGCCGACGTCTTTTTCGGCAACAGCGCGGCGCTGAGCGCGGAGAGATTGAAGGGATCGGGCGCCATGATCGGAGGAACGCGCGCGTGGCGCGATGCGCGCGGTCACGCGAGGCGCGCGAGGCGTCGCGCGACGTCGTGTCGACCGCACGAATCGATTCTGCGATTCTCCGGCGCGTGGTGCCCGGAATATCCTACTGTACATATAATAAACCAATAAAAGCCTATCAAATTCACCTTCTCACATAGAGTAGCCCAAAAACGCAGATCATTTTTCATTTCACAGTGTGAAATTCACACAGGGGAACGACGATTTGACTCGCGCGCGCGTCCGCACACGTCGTCGCGCGCGCTCGACTCCGTCCCGGTTGACTCGCGCCGCGCTCGACATGTTCGAACGGCTCTCTCGCCGCACGCCGCGCTCGGGCGCGTCCACCGCGCGCGATGACTGCGGCGACGCGTCGGCGTTTCGTCGACGCCCGTTCGCCGACCTCTCGCCGAACGATTCGCGCGCGTCCACCGTCGAGCTCAAGCGCGACGCCGCGCGTCCGCGCGCGGTGCCGACGCGCGCGAACGATTTCGTCGAGACGCCCGCGGCGTTGCGTCGACGGGTGGAATCGCTAGACGCGTTCGAGACGGTGATGCGACGGACGGATGACGCGACGCCGGTGACGAGTCTGGGAGGACAACGGGAGACGGAGGAATTCGATCGACGACGGGCGCTGACGCCGTACATGGGAGGAGGGAAGACGCGTTTTGATGCGTCGGTGACGCCGGAGACGTTGGTGACGGAGAGCGTGGAACCGATGCGGCGAATGCGAGACGACGCGGCGAACGCGTACGCCGACGCGTCGACGCGATTCGACTCGCGAGGCGCGGTGATGGAGGTGCTCCTGTGGCGAGACGCGGCGAGATCAGCGATTCATTTTACGATTGGGATGACGATGTTGTTGTTCGCGAGATTGGTGCCGAGATCCACCGTGAGCGGGGTGAGCGTGACGGCGTACGCGGCGATGGCATACCTAGCGTACAAGTACGTGTGGGCGGTGATGTTTCCTCGTCTGTCGTACGGTTTAGAGCTGAACGATCGCGCGGTCGGGGACTTGGCGCAGCGATGTGCGATCTGTTTCAACGCGTGGGCGTCGAAACATCACGGCGTGCTCGCTGGACGGGATAACAAGGGGGTGTTTCGAACGTTTTTGGCTCTGTACGCGGTGAGCGCGCTCGGTCACGTCATGTCGGCGTGGGCCGTGGCGACGACGCTGTGGGTCGGAGCGTTCATCGTGCCGCCGTTTTTCCACGCGTATCGGTACCCGTTGACCAAGGCGTACGTTGGCGTGCACGTCTTCGTGTCGTCTCGCTTCAACGCGCTGAGCGCGCCGAAACGTTGGATCGGAGGCGCGGCGGCGGGCGGCGTCGCGTTTTGGTGTGTCAACGTCACGGCGAGATTTTGTCTGTCGTTTCTCGCCCTCGTCGCGTTTCGCATGTTTCGTGAGGCGCACCTAAAAGAACTCGAAGCGTTCGAGAACATCGTGCGAAGCGCGTCGAGACGAATGTCGAGGAGTTTCAACGAATTCGCCATGGTTTTATCGCCGGCGGTTCGTCACCGTCGACGATGATTACATTTTGTACAAAACTACGACTACCCACCCACACGCGCGACTCGAATCGAACGACCCATGCATTGTAACGACAACACGAAACCAGCCAAAGGAATCAACAACTGGGCGTGACGCGCACGCCGACTTGATTCGCGAACATTTTCACCGCGCGTCTCGCGTAAAAGCTCTTGTAAGGCTCGGGTAATGTTCGCAACGCGTCGCCCGCGCGCGTCGCGAGTTCACACGCCTCCTTCCCCGCGCACATGTCCTTATTCCCGTATATATCCTTCGCGTCGTACGCGCTCTTGTCCGAGAGCGACCGCCAGAACACGTTCACGGCGACGGAGGGCACGCCCTCGTCCGCCGACACGACGTGATGAAACCAAAACGCTGGAATGTACAACGCGTCTCCCGCGCGAAGTGTCACCGAGACTCCACTCGCGCGCGCATGATCGTAAAACAGAGGAAACTTGGCGTAATCCTCATCGCTCGGATCGCTCGTGACGTTCTCCACGCGCGAACTCGATCCTTGCGCGTACATGTACGGTTCCGCGTCCGGCGGAAAGAGCGTCACCGTCTTGGCGCCGACGACTTGCGCGAGTAAATTATCGTGCGTGTCGTAGTGCGTCCAGAGCGTCGTGTTCGAAGAACTGATCCGTAAGACGGAACTGTGAAACCTATCCTCGGGCCAAACAACCGGTAGATCGAGCGCGCGCGCGAGCTCGGGATGCGTGCGCTGCAGATCCGTCGCCGTCTTGCCGTCGACGCTTCGGAGATAATACCGCTCGCCTTCCTCCATCAACGGCGCGTGCGTCGACGTCGACGCCGACGCCGACGCGTCGACGCGCGTTAAAAACTCACCGAATCGCATCTTTCGAAACTCAAAGTTCCTCCGCGTTCCCGGCGCGCGGTGTCCCGCCAAATCCACCACGTTGTGCGGACACACGTGCACGTCCGCCGTCGCGTCCTCGTCGGCGTGCGCGCGCACGCGATCCATCGTCCACGCCGACGCGTCCAGGTACGACTCAATCTTCACCGGTGACGTCGACACATCGAGTGACTCGAGACGTTCACGCGCGCGCTCGATCGTCGTCGTCGCCCCTTCGCCGCCGCCGCTCGCCGCCTCGAGCGCGCGCGGCGGAAACAACCACCTCGCCTCCGACCCCGGATCGCCCCGCACCGTTCGTTCCGTGCCCTCTCTCGCGCGCCTCTCGCGCGCATCACCGACGTCGGACTCCTTCCCGCGCGCCTCGCGCGTCGTCGTCGTCGACGCGCACAACGCGAAGACGACGTCGCCGCCGCCGAGCCCAGCCTCCGACTCGAACGCCCTCGCCACCTCCCCGATCGCCTCCGCGCGCACGGGCACCGCCAACACGCGCGATGGATCCCGCTCGCGAAAAATCGCCATCGCGAACGCCTCGACGTCGAGCGCGTCGCGCGCCAGATCGAACGCCGTCGACAACGCGCTCGGGCCCACCGGCGGCCACCATCGCTCGAGCCCGTCCCGTCGCGCCAACTCCTCGAGCGATCGCGCGCGCGCGCTCGGATGGTCGGCGCCGAGCGTTTTCGCGACGTCCTTGGCGCGTTTCGCCGCGGCGCCGCGCGAGGAGACGCACGCGACGACGAGGGTGCCGAAGGACATGAAAGGACAGAAGTGACGCCATTCGCCGACGCCCGTGCGGTCGACGCGTCGCGGCGTCTCCGTCTTCGAGATGACGCGCGACGCGTCGACGCTCGACGCGTTCTATCGCTCGACGCGCGCGGCGTCGACGTCGAAGCGACGACGCGTCGTCGGCGACGTCGATGATGACGACGATGAAGATTTGAAACCGACGACGACGAATCTCGCGACGCCGGCGCCGATCGAAACGCGTCGCGCGCGCGTCAAGGCGTCCACGGCGTCCACTGGCGCGACGCGCGTCTCGGCACGCGCGCGCGCGGCGACGAGACGCGCGGCGATGGCGACGCGGTCGCGCGCGCGGGACGATGGTTCAAATTTAAATTCAAAGCCGCGGGCGATACCGACGACCACGACGGCGATGCGCGCGCCGGTCTCGACCGATGGCGCGACCGGCGTGCGTCTGGATGTTTTATTCAACGCCGCGGCGGCGATGGATCGCGTCGACGAGGACGAGGCGAAGACGACAACGCCGGCGCGCGTCCCGCGCCGTCGCTCGGAGCCGCGACGCCGCGACGTCTCGGTCGATGTCGACGACGCCGACGCGTCGTCCAGGCGCGCGGTGAGGTTCGCCGACGTCATGGTTCCGTCCGCGCGCGCGAGGCCGAGTCGACGCGCGTTGGCGGTGTACGAAAAAACGTTCGCGTGCGGCGTCGACGGGTGTTTGAAGACGTACGGAAGCGCGTCGAGTCTGTGCGCGCACCGACGAGCGAGACACCCCGACTGGCGCGATCGAGCGGGCGAGCGCGACATCGATGCGTTCGAGGACGAGGACGGCGTCGACGGTGAGGACGGTGTCGGCGTCGACGCGGACGCGATGAACGACGCGGCGACGCGGTTGGCGCGAAGACGAGGCGCGAGCGGATTGGACGAGACGCGACGCGCGACGGCGTTGGGTGCGTACGTGGAGGTGGTCGCCGCGGACGTGCACGGGCGGTTGAACGTGGGGAATCGAACGAAATCGCGCGTCGTGCGAGCGATGAAGGAGGCGTGCGCGTACGCGATGGATGATAGCGGGGACGCGGCGCGGCGCGCGGCGGCGGCGGCGGCGGCGCGCGTCTTCGCCTCCATGGAGAGCGCCATCTCCGGCGAACAGGAGCGTTCGAGCGCGTGGTTACACACGCTGGATGATCTCTCGAGGGCGTGGACGAAGACGACGCGTCGAGGCGTCGACGCGTTCGCACCGGACCCGAGCGCGCACTCGCCCGAGGAAATTCTCGCGTGCGTCGCGCACGGCGTCGCGCGCGATGTTCGCACCGCCGTCATCGCCGCCGCCGCGAATCCTCGGTGATTCACACCGCCGCGCACGTTTCGTGCGCTTTATCTTTTGTAATTTTTCATTCTTTCTCGCGCGCCGCACCCACGCCGAGGTCTCAGCGTCCCCGTCGTCGCGTCCCGTCCCGGCTCGCCGCCGCCGCGCCTCAGACATGCGCGCGCGCGCGTCCCCATCTCGCGCCCTCTCGCGCGACATGGGTCGCAAACGCGCGTCCACGACGGCGTCCGCGGGCGCGCGCGCGTCCAAACCGCGCGACGTGACGCTCCCGAGACCGGACGCGACGACGTCTCGAAAGATTCGTCACCTCGTTGAAAACGAAATCATAATCGTCGACGACGCGCTCTCCGCGCGTGCGTGCGCCGCCATCGTGGATGCGGTGGAGCGCAATGACGCCTTTACCGAGAGCACGTCTCGCGGACCGCGATTCGGCGAGGCGTGGCGAAGAAACGGGCGTTTCGCGGTGGAGGACGCGGCGTTCGCCGACGCGCTCTGGGACGCGAGCGGCGGACGCGAGACGTTTGCGTTCGAACTCGCCGACGCCAAGGGCTTAAATCCAAACATTCGAGTCTATAGGTACAGATCGAGCGAGCACTTTGGACCACATGTGGATGAGCGGGTGTTCGCGAGAGGATTCACGTCGGGATACACGGCGTTGTATTACCTCTCGGGCGCGTGCGAAGGCGGTCGTACGATTTTCTACGACGAACGAGGGGACGAGCGGTGTTCGGTGACGCCGAAAGCGGGTCGGGCGTTGTATTTCAGACACGGCGTGGACATGCCGGAACACGAGGGGGAAGAGGTGCGATCGGGGACCAAGTACGTGTTGCGGAGCGACGTGTTGTTCGGGTGACGTCGCCGCGATTTGTCAAAGTCGTCGTCAAATCATTCAATTTACATGTGTTTCTACCGATTAAGCGGCACTAGATGTAGTAGTAGTAGCGTTGTATGGGTGAGCGCGTTCGCGTTCGCTAAGAGAACATCCCCGCGAAACTCGTGGGTCCCTTCGTCGACTCGGTCGCGCGTCGTCTCGAGCGCGTGTCGCCGCCGACGCCTAAAATCGCGTCGCGGAACAACGAATCGCCCGGATTCATGAGCGAGTCGGTGATGACACCGAGGGTGGGATCGGCGTCGCCGCCCTGACCGCCCGCACCGTCGATTCCGTCGAGGACGCGAAGCAACGATTCGTCCGAGTGCGCGAGAGGTTTGCCCTTTTTCGCCTGCGAGGCGAAAATTTGACTCGGCGGCGGCGGTTTGCTCGGAGAGTTGCCGAGATGCGCGAGCGGTTGGCGCGCGTGCGCGTCCATGGACGGCGCGAACATGTTCGTGAGTCCTATGCCTTGGAAATCGCTGAGCGTGAGATCACCGCCGACGTTCACCGCCGATTTGCTCGCCTTGACCACCGGCGCGTCTCCCGGAATGGGATCAAACGCCGACGTCTCGACGGCGAAGCCTCCCAGCGTGAACGCGCTCGATGATTTCCGTTTCGCGACGCTCGCCGTCTTCTGTTGAGGCGTCTTCAACTTGGGCGCGAGCGCGGTCGTTCTGTCCGCCCATGCGTACCGAACGCGAAAGCACGCCGGTTCGCCGAGCGCGTTGAAGACGTCGAGCGCCGTCGCGTTTTCAATCGTCGCGTTCCACGGACCGCACTCGCTCTTCCGTTCGAACGCGTGCAATTGCAAAATGTGATTCGCGCTCGGACTCGCCTCGACCCACTTCTCGCTCAGGTGCGCGATGAGACCGGAGACTGATTTCTTTTGACGAAACGTCAGCTCCATCAAGGGATTGTACCCGCGCGCCTTCATGCGTCCCGACGTCTCGGCGTCGAGCGGAAACAATTGCATCACAAACTTTGATTTCCCATCCACCACCGTCCTCGCCGGCGTGCTCTTCATCCCCTCCACGATGTCATCCACCGTCGTCGTCGTCACGCGCGCGTCGTCACGCGTCGCCGTCGTCGTCGTCGTCGTCGTCGTCGTCGTCGCCCGTTTCGCCGTCTCCTCCGCCTCCTCCGTCCGCCACTCGGGCCTCTGTATGAACCGTCTCAACTCCCTCCGCAACGTCTTCGCGCACCGCAGTTTCAACCCATCCTTATCCACGCACAATCTCTGCCCGAACGCCCGCACGCTCTCCCCCTCCTCCGCCTCGGCGCACCGAAACGCCCAATACGCGGATAACGCCGCGCACACCTCTTTTGAATTTTTCGCGTCGACGCTCAACCCGAGCGTCTTCAACACCGCTCCCAATCGTCGCACCGCGTTCATTCGAAACTTGTACACCGACCCCTTCTCACGGTGATACGGCGCACCACCGAGAGTCGCCGCGACGTCGTCCATGCGTCCACCGCTTCGCGCGTACGTCTCGTAAAACGCGCGTTCCTCGTCGAGCGACCACGCGCGCGCGGCGCCTCGACGACGGCGACATCCTCCCCCGCCGCCCCCTCTCCCATCGTCGTCGTCGTCTCGCGCGCCGCCGATCGGGGAATCACCGAACTCGAGCGAGCCGACGGTGACGCTGTCGCTCCCGCTCGCCTCGCGCGCGTCGTCGTCGTCGTCGTTCCAGTCGTCGTCGTCGGAATCGCGCGTCTCGCGCGCGGGATTCGTGAGATCGAGTCTCCCGAGCGGGTGCGGCGCTACGAGGTCCGCGGTGGATGGATGGACGCGCGCGATGGCGTCCGCGAGCGAATCCATCGCGCGCGCGCGCGAGGTGTCGCGCGCGAGAGACGCGCGCGCGGCGTCGTGTGACGGACGATGCGATTTGAAATTTGACGATTCAAAAGGTTTGGAGGGTCGGGACTCGCGTGTACCCCTCTTGTACCGGTTTGGCATGAGTCGTGAACGGTCGGTGTACCCACTCGTATGTCCAGGTGATGACGCGCCCGCATCGCGCCCGCGCCGTTCGACACACGCGCGCGCGTCGCCCGTCTCCGCGCGACGGTCTCTCGCGTCTCGCGGTCGAACTCGTCGGTCTCGTCTCGCCTCTCGCGTCCGGTGCGTCGACGCCGCCGGGAGGTGGGTCGGTCGAGCGTTCGCGCGCGCATCATCGTCGTCGTCGTCGGAGACGGCGTTGACCCGCGCGCGCGCGGGATGGAGCCGTTCGCGCGCTCGCCGACGTCGATGATGATACGCGAACTCGCGGCGGAGGTGTTGGCGACGCCCGATGCGAGCGCGGCGCGGGAGACGCGGTCGAGGGGGTCGGATGAGGACGCGCGCGCGTCGGGACGTCGGTTGACCGCGAGCGCGCGCTCGAAGACGGATGACGACGCCGACGGCGCGCCCGGTGCGTTCGAGCGGCGGTTGGCGACGCTGGAGACGGAGGCGGAGACGATCGGGACGAATCTGGCGCGAGAGGAGGCGGAGGCGATGGAGACGACGCGGGCGATGTATTCGGCGGAGCGAGACGCGGCGAGGCTCGAGGCGACGAGACGCGTCGCCGAGGCGAGCGCTCGAGATGCGAGTCTGCGAGAGGCGTTGCGCGCGAAGGAGCGGGCGATCGAGAGTTTGAGTGCGAGTTTGACGTCGACGCGAGAGTCGTACGAGCGACGGTTGCGAGTGGAGACGGAGGCGAACGCGGCGAACGCGGCGAGGGAGGAGTCGATGCGCGCCGAGTTGCGGTCGCTCGGCGAACGCTTGCGATCGTTAGAGACCAAGGCGGAGGTTCGCGAGCAAAAAATATCCATGCAGGAGGAGACGATCGAGAGTCTCACGCGTCAGGTGGAGGCGAAACGAACCTTTGACGCGGAGGTGGCGGATCACGCGAGAGCGTTGGAGACGGATCGTCTCGAGGAACGCGTCAGGGCGAGCGAGGCGCGCGCCAAGGCGTCGGAAGAAAAGTTAGAAAAGTATTTTATAGAAAAGGTATCGCTCGAGCGCGAGATTGAATCTCTTCGCGAGCGTCTCGCGAGCGCGCCGTCGCAGGAATCGCGCGACGCCGAATTTCGCGCGCGCGTCGAGCGCGAGGCGGAGACGAAAATCGCGACGGAAAGATTGGTCAACGAAGAGATGAAGACCCGCGCCGAGTTGAACGAGGTGTTCAAACAAATCAGAGACTTGACGCTTCGAAGCGCCGGGATCACGTCCGCACCGCTCGATCCCGTGGACGTGCAGAGAGAGCTCGCGAGAGTCAAACGCGCGTCCGAAGAGGAAATCGAGTCTCGCCGACTCGAGTTTCAAACGATTCAAGCCGAAGTGGGACGAGAGAACGCCCGACTCCGGCGCGAGCTCTCGGACGTGCGCAAACAATTAGACGACAAGCTTCGACCGAGGCGCGCGAAACCGGACCCGGAAACCAAGGAATCGCCCTGGGCGGCGGAATTTTCGTTTCCCGCCGTTGACGGCGGCTTCGGAGCGTCCCCGAGCGGAAGCTGCGAGTCATTCATCGAGCTCAGCCCGAACAGCGGCGATCTCCAGTGACGCACCGCTTTCACTCACCCTTCGCCGTAGCGCGTGTAACAAAACGTGTGTCATCAGAATTCGTCGTCGTCGTTTCATTCGCGTCGTCAGCGGCGGCCGCCGCCTCGCCGTCCCTCAGAGCGAGGCGCGCCGCCATGCGGCCGTTCTCGACCGACGCCGACGCGCTCGTGTGCCTGAACAACAGAGAATTCATCGTCAGCGCGTTACAGGGCGATGAAGAGGGCGGTCCGTTCCGCGTCGACGGTCGAGAGCCGCACGAAACGCGCGCGTCCGCCGACAAATTGAGCATCAAACTCGGCCCGGTCGAGGGCGTGTGCGTCGTTCGTCTGGGAAACACGATCGCGTGCGCGAACACGACGGGGGTGTTAGAGAAGCCGACGTCCGGCGGGGCGTCGTCGGAGGGGTCGCTGCGCGTGGATGTTGATTTCTCGAGCGGCGCGTGCGAAGGGTTCGCCAAGGACGGGAGAGCGTCGCAGAAAACTCGACAGCGCGCGAAAGATTTGGGCGCTCTGCTCGAGCGAGGGTTGAAAGAAGCGCGCGCCGTTGACGTGGAGTCGCTGTGCGTGCTCGCGGGGAAGCGAGTGTGGGTGATCACGTGTTCGGTGACGATTTTAGCGCACGACGGCAACTTGGCCGGAGCGGCGAGTTTAGCGGCGTGCGGGTCGTTGATGACGTACAGACGACCGGAATGCGCGGTGGATCCGAACAGTGGGATGGTGACCGTGCACGGGATGGACGATCGCGAGGCGATACCGCTGAACATGCATCACTTTCCCATCGCGTCAACGTATTGCTTCTTCGACGAGGCTCCCGGTTTGGCGGTGGTGGATCCGACTTTGGAGGAGGAAGTCACCGCCGATTCGTCCGTGGTGGTGGTGGTCAACACGCACGAGGAGGTGTGCGCGATATCGAAGTCCGGCGTCGGCGTGCGTAGCGAGGATGTGAAGAGCTGCGTGCGTGCGAGTTCGCAAACGGCGAAGGCGTGGACGGAGTTGCTCAAGGAGGCGGCGGCGGAATTCGAGGCGAATCGTCTGGCAAACAAGGTTCGCACGCACTACGAGGGGTACAACGATGCACCGGACGATGATTATTTGCTCGACGCCTTCTATAAGCCCGGAGACGAACTCAATTTCGAGGCGGACGACGACGACGCAAACGACGAGGACGAACCGCAGAGCGACAGCGCCGAGGACGAGGAGAGCGACGACGACGACGACGACGACGCAGACGCCGCCGATGGGGACGAAACCATGCGCGATGTCGACGATGTCTTCACCAAAAAGGGTAAAAAGCCCACCAAGCCGTCGAAACGTAAAGACCCCGCCGAGGAATCGGACGAGGAGACGAAATTTTGCGAAGACGACGACATCGACGCCCTCTTCGAAAAGGCTGAAAAGAAGAAGAAAAAGACGCTCGCCTCCTGGGACGATCTTCCCGGCGACGCCGATGACCTCTCCAAGGCGCTCAAACCTCGCAAAAAGCTCAAATCCCTCAAAAAGTCCAAAAAGACTGGCAAAAAGTAGTTTCAGGTAGTCTCCGCCGCCTTCGCGCGCGACCATTCTAGTCACGACTCGCGCCCACCGCGCGATTCACGTAGCACAAACCCACGTCATAGCACACACACACCATTTTCTCACGTCGCGTCTCGAACACACCATCAATTCCTTCGCCCTCTCGCGTCGCGTCTCGCGTTCGCGCGCGCGCGCCTCCCGCGGGAGACGTCGCCAAAGCCCCCTAACCCTCAAACGAACCCTCAAACGAGACCTCACTTTCCCGCGCCTTTGTCGCGTCGTCTCTCCCTCGCGAGCGCCGACCGACTCCGAAACACTCACCGTCCATCTTCGCCCGTCGCTTCACCGCGCGCGCGCCGTCGTCGACGTCCAGTTTCCGGATAAAGCCGCGAGTCGAAATGTTGGCCCAGCGATCGGCCGCGCCCCGTGCGCTCGTCGCGGTCAAGCGCGCGCGCGCGAGCGGTGTTCGCCGCTCCAGCGTGCGCGTGAATGCCGCCTCGACCATCTACGATTTCACGCTCAAGAAGCTCGGCGGTGGCTCCCGAGACGCGCCCACCGAGGGTGCGGACTTGCCGCTGTCCCAGTACAAGGGCAAAGTCGTGCTCATCAACAACGTGGCGACGATGTGAGGCACGACCGTCAGGGATTTTGTTCAGTTGAACGCCCTGAAGGAAAAGTACGGTGATGACTTGGTCGTTCTCGGTCTCCCGTGCAATCAATTCGGACACCAGTGCTACGACAAGGATTTCGAGTTGCTCAACACGCTCAAGTACGTGCGACCGGGCGAAGGGTACGAGCCCAAGTTCACCATCACCGGAAAGATGGAGGTGAACGGTGCGGACGAACACCCGTTCTGGACGTTCTTGAAGAACTCCATCCCGGCGCCGGCCGACGATAAGGGTGGTCTCGGTGCGGATCACATTTACAACACGCAACCGAACTCGATGCCGCTCCAGTGGTCCCCGGTGCGACGCTCCGACGTCACGTGGAACTTTGAAAAGTTCCTCATCGGCAAGGACGGCGTTCCGGCGAAGCGTTACTCGCCCAAGTTTGAAAACGCCAACTTGGTCGCCGACATCGACGCGCTCATGAAGGCGTAAATCGCTCGAGCAATCAAACGAAGAGAGGCGCGAGGAGACTCGCGCCCGCGCAAATCGCGACGTGACAAACGATGAATAAAGACCAGACGCAGGTTTTCATCGTTTTGATTTCTACGCGACGCGCGTGAGGTGATATCTTCGACGCTCTCGACGTGCTATTTTATTTAATTCATTTCCTATGCGATCACATCGGTAGTGCGCCTTTGCCTTTTACAGCTCGTCGCGACTAAAATCCAAGTGCGCCTCATCTTCGTCGTCGTCGTCTTCGATGATCGACCCGCTCGTCTCCATCCGACGCACGAGCGTCCGCGTCAACGCATCCTCTTCGAACGCGACGTCTCGAAACGTCTCCGCTCGAGACGCTCGATGCAGAACGCTGACGAAGACCGCCGAGTGGCCTCTCGCGGGATCGCCCTCGGCGACGACCCTAAACCTCCACGTCAATCCCAACCGCGCCGTCTCGCGTTTCAAAAAGAAAAAACGCCCCACCGATGCGAACGACACGCTCAAGATGACCCCGTCCTCCTCCAATATCCTCACCATTTCCTCCAACATGGCGCGTTTATCGTCGTCCCCGTTCAGCGCGTCCAGCGTGCCCTTATCGATCGCCACCGCCGTCGACGCGTCCTCAAAAACCTCACGCAAATTCCTCGCGTCACCCGTCACGCACCGCACGCGCCCATCGCCCGCGTACTGTCCCCGCAACGCGTCGATCATGGCCGGCGCGCAGTCTACCAGCACTAAAGCGCGCGCGCCGAACGCCTCCTCCTCCAACACCGCGCGTCCGACGCTCGACGATCCGCACCCCACGTCCACGACGACGCGTCTCCCGCTCGACGACGCGCGCATCGCCTCGACGACGTGCCCGCGCGCGACGTCGAGACACGCCGCCGCGCTCGCGTGCCACTCTCTGTCCAACTGACTCGGTTGTTCGCGATAGACGGCGTCCCAGTGGGCGACGTACGCGCGTCCACGCGCGTCTCTCTCTCTCGCGGCGTCCGTCTCAAACGCCGCCATCGCGCGCGCGGTCGTCGCGCGTCCGTCGTCGTCGCGCGGCTCTCTCTCTCTCTCTCGCACGCGTGAGGCCGAACGCGAATGCGAACGTGACGGCGTTTTCGACACGCGCGCGCGCGCGGGTCGATCGTCTCCCGCGCGCGAACGCGACGGCGGCGCGCGCGACTAAAATCGTCTCGTCGTCTCGACGCGTCTCGGCGCGCGAGAGACGCTCGCGTGCGACGGCGTGAGGCGCGACGAGCGTCGCGCGCTCGACACGACGTGCCGGCACGCCTAATTCCTCACACCTCGCCCGCGCGCGCGAACGCGACCGACGCGCGACCCCGCGCGCGATGCCGCGCGCGCGTTCAAATAAAGTCGCCTACTACGCCGTCGCCGTCGGACGCAAGACGGGGGTGTACACGACGTGGGACGACGCCAAGCGTCAGGTGGATGCTTTCGGAGGCGCCAAGCACAAGGTGCGTTCTCGACGCTCGACGGCGTGCGCGCGCGCCGCGACGCGCGCGAAAAGCGCGGTGACTGACGACGCGTGTTTTTATGCGTCATTACAGAAGTTTGCGAGTCTGGACGAGGCGCAGGCGTACCTGCGAGCGCACGAGGGGGACGTTGGGCGCGCGGGCGGCGCAACGGTCGAGGGTGATGGGAACGGGGATGCGAAGGCGTCGTCGTCGCGCGCGCGCGCGTCGACGGTGGCGGGAGATGCGAAAAGTGGGACTCGCGCGACGTTTTCGACGACAGTGTCGCTCGCGAGCGGGACGTCGGCGTCGCGCGCGAGAGGGGCGTCGACGGCGGCGGGCGGCGGGGGCGGGGAGGACGACGGGGCGGTCGCCGACGACGAAGACGCGGGCGATCCCTCGGTGGATGAGTACGTGCTCGAATTCGACGGCGCGAGTCGTGGGAATCCCGGCGTCGCGGGCGCGGGGGCGCTGTTGCGTCGGAAACGGGACGATCGAATCGTGGAGGAATTGTTGGAGTATCTCGGTCCCGAGCGCACGGTGAACGAAGCCGAGTACGCGGCGCTGTGTTTGGGATTGCGAAAGGCGGTGGAGCTCGGTATACGGAAAATTGAGGTGCGTGGAGACAGTAAATTGATCGTCAATCAGGTGGATGGGTCGTTCAAGCTGAAATCGGCAAACTTAAAGTCGATGCACGCCGAGGCGTGCGCGCTCAAGGGGGAGTTTGACGAGTTTACGATTTCGCACGTCAAGCGCGAGTTTAATAAACACGCCGATCACTTGGCGAACATGGCGGTCGATTTCGGGATCAATCCGAGTCGGATGACCGGGGAGAGTCCGTTCGAGAGCGGCGGTGGCGGTGGATTAGGGGGCGACGGTGGGTTGAAACGACGTAGGATGGACGGCGGCGATCACAGATTCGCGGCGTCGGCGACGACGCGGCTCGGTCGACGAGGGTACCACGCCGTCTCGCGCGCGTCGTCGGCGTCGAGGGAAGACGCGACCATGGCGTCGGTACCGTTCGTCGTCGCGAGTTCGGTCGCGAGGTGTGGTTCGAGTTCGAGGCGATCGTGGGCGCCGCTGACGCGCGTCGCCATGGGATTCGCGCGTCTCCGATTGTGAAAAAACGATAGTGGGTTTTGATCAACAAGAATCGACGCACATCGTCGTCTTCGCTAGTACGCTAATCGTGAATGTAATACTGATACTTTTTTGTGTGTTTTGCGACCGTTTCGTAGCCTCTAAGGTTCCGTGTCTTGCTTGGACGCGTCCGTCGCGCCGGAGACGGATTCCACCGCGACGCTCCTCGCGCGCGTCTTCGGCTCGACGAACACCGATGGCGCCGCCGCCGACACCTCATCGAACGCGCGCGTTTGCGGTTGAGGAATCTTAATCGGACGCGGGAATCGCTCGACGACGTCTCCCTGCGCGCACTGGACATCTTCGTCGCGCTCGGACGCGGACGACGTCGCCGAAACCGCCGCGAAGGCTTCGGCCTGCGCGCGCGTCTCCGCCTTGGCCGCCGCCAAACGCTCAGCGACGACGTTCGCGCTCGGTACCGGTCTGCGCTGAAGCAACGGCGCGCGCTCGGGCGCAGACGTCGGTTTCGTCTTCACCATGCGCGTGGCGAACGCGTTTCCACCCGTCACCGTCGTCGGCCACTTAGTGGCGATGGTTATGAGCGCCAACGCGAGAAACGCCACGGCGAGCGCGACGCTCGCTTCAGCCGACGCGTTGGACATGACTCGCTGCGCGCCCGTGCTCATGTGCGTGTGGTCGTGCTCGTGAAACTTGTGCGCCGCGCGACGCGATGATTGCGGTCGAGAGAGCTTGGACGGGAACGCCGCGTTCGACGCCGGTGCCACCGGTTTGACAAGCACGCGCGAGCGCGCGCACGGCTTGGCGACGAACGCGCACGTCGCGAATCTCGTCGGTCTGCAATCGAACACGGCGGCTAAGAAGGCTGTCTTTGCCGCGTCCTCCTTGGTGCGCGGACATCGTCGTACTTGTCGACACTCGAGCTCTTTCGCGGCTAGACCGCGTTTACCTATGACGTCGCCGCACTGCTGCACGATGCCGGTGTGGGGACATCCCAAACCCGCGCGCGAGTGCATGGACGCGCACGCCTCGGCGGCTTGTTCGGTGGACTCGAGCGCGGTGGCGTCGATGTCGAAACACGTCGCCTGCGTGGACTTGGTGTTCGGACATCCGCACACGCACGAACCGCGCATCATGCGTCGCGCCGTATGGTCGACGCCGAGCTTGGGAAGAGAAATCGCGACGTCTGACCGGTTGTCGTCGTCGTCGTCGTCGTTATCGTCGTCGTCTTGATGACGACTGATTCTCTTCATCTTCTCGGACATGCCTTGCATCGTCATGTCCAAACGCTCGAGTTCCTTCTTCGCGTGACGTTTGTGCTCCTCACTCGTGTGTTTGACGCTCTCGAGACCACCACCGTTCGCGATGAATTTCTTTCCATCTTCGAGCAACGGTGGGAGCGTCGCCTTGCGCCAGGAATCCAACTGTTGAAGCGCTTGCTTACCCGTGTCTTCGATGTCGTTCACGGCTTCCAAATACTTGGTCGCCGCGGCGTCCTCCCGTCTCGCGCGTTCCGTCGCGTCCTTACTCTTTTGCGCCGCGCGCATATCCTTTTGATACTTTTCGCGCGTCGCCTTGAGTGCCTTGCGATAGTCCTTTTGCACGTCATCTTCAAACTTTTTATACTCGCGCTCTTGCATCTCGTGCGCGTATTCCACCTGACGCTTGTTATACTCCGCCTCGGCCAATTCGCTTTGCGTCGGTGGTTTTTCCGGAAGTGGCGTGCGAAACGTCGCGGGCGTGGACGCGGAGTCGGCGTCGCCAGGCACTTGGTACGTCGCGTGCCCGTCGTGCACCAGACCGTCGTCAACCGTCTTGACGCCGCCCATGACTTGCGTGATGGCTTCGCGTACGGCGTCGAGAATGCCGGAACTTTCGCTCAAGCCCTGGTCCGCGACGTCGTCGGATCGGCGAGATTTCGACTTGGATTTCTCGGACGACGATGATGACGACTTCTTAGCTTCGGATTTCTTCTCCTCCCATCGTCGCCAATCGCGCTCGAGCGCCGCCTGGCGCTGCGTCGATTTCGTCGGTTTTTCCAATTCCATCGGTTTCAACGCCCCGCCCATGGCGCTCCACATCGTGCGCACGAGATACGCGTCGTCTCTACGACCTGTGCCAGCCTTGGCGACGACGTCAGACGGTGCCGCGGGACACGCGGGCGATCCCGCCGTCGTGCGACCGAGCGTCACCACCACCGTGTTGGTTTGCGGCAACATGTAGATCATCGAACCTTCGTCGCCCAAACTCACCGCCACCGGTGCGTGCGGGGCGTTTTTACCTAAAATCGGACCGTTGATGGCCTCCGCACTCTTTCCACACGACGTCTTGGTCGCTCTGGGCGAACAACACTGCGACCCCGTCGCGCTCACCGGCACGTGTAACCACGTCATGAAACCGTGAGCTTGATTCAACTGCGGATAACTCACGGAGAGCGCGGTGACGGCGAACGACGGATCGAACATCTGTCGCGTGCTCCCGTCAGCGCTCATCCATCGCCCTTGATTGACGAACAACTGACCGAGCTTGGCGGCGTCTCTGCACGTCATCGTCAAGTCGCGCCACAGCGACGCGCCCTCGTTGCCGTCCGCCCGCGACGAACTCTCGTACATGTCCGGCGCGCCGATCTTTTCCCCCACGTTCAACCGCGCCCACTTCCCCAACTCCATTCCGCTTCTAGATTCGATGATATCGCCGATGATGTCCAAAAACGGCCCCTCGTGCGGATCGTCTCGCTCCCACGACCCGCCCGGCTCTCTCGACCCGCCGCCGTGCGTCTGCGCCAACAACTGCCTCACGCTCACCTGATCCGCGTACGCCCCGAACGCCTCCTCAACCGACCGCAGATCATACTTAGCCAACGGCGCGTCGAGCTCGAACAATCCCTGCTGCAGCGCCACCCCCGCGGCGACGACGAGCGCCAACGTCCCGACGCCGTCCACCACGTGTTGGGTGTTGGCGTCGTTCGCGCCGTAGTACGACTCGTGCACGATCGCCCCATCCTTGGCGACGAGAAAACAATCTCGAGAGACGATCGTCTCGACGTTGCTCGACGCCTCCTCGAGCGCGTTCGTGCTCAGACCGTGCAGTTCGGCGCGCTCGACGATCCACGGGCGCGCGCCCGGCGCGCTCGACTTGGTCGGTGGAGACGATGTCGCCGCGCGCGCGCGCGGAAGCGTCGCCGCCGTCACCGCGAGGACGAAGACGACGACCGCCCGCGCGACGTCGCCCGCGCGGGTTCGTCGCGTCATCGCGCGGCGCGGGACACTGTGACGATGGTGCGATTGGTTTTGGCTTTACTGTTCGGTCGGTCGCCGCGCCACATTTGGGCTTTGAGCGCGTTTCGGACGCGAAGATTACGAATACAAGCCGCGCGCTCGCGCTCGCGGGCGTGACGTAAAGATTACAAATACAATGCGCGTGACGCTGGAGATTACTACACATACAATGCGCTCGCTCGCACTCAGAGTCTGGACGCGCGAGGGCGCGCGCGCTCGGCGTCGGACGGATCCCAAGAGAAGATTTTCCCGGGATTCATAATGTTGAGAGGATCCAGGGCGCGCTTGATGCGACGTTGAATGTCGATGTGTTCGATGCCGTGCTCCTGAATGATGTACTTTTGCTTACCTATGCCGACGCCGTGCTCGCCGGACGCGGTGCCGCCCATTTTGATGGCGTTGCCGATGACTTTATCCTCGAGCGCGATGAGCGCGGCGCGTTCGCTCTCTTGAAACGGAATCAAACAGTGGAAATTACCGTCAGCGATGTGCGCGCATATGACACACGGGAAGCGCGCTTTTTTGAACTCGCTCTCGGTGACGCTGATGCACTCGGCGAGTCTTGATGCGGGAACGCAGACGTCGCCGACGTAGACTTTTTCCTTCGCCTTTGTCCCCGCCTCCAAGCCTCGGTAACGCATGGCGCCGAGATAACACCCGCGTCTCGCGTCCCAGAGTTCGTCCAATTGGGCGCCATCTTTCGCGAACTCGTGCGACGTGCTCCCGTTCGCGACCGCCCTGGAGAGAAACGCGTCCCAATCCGCGAACATTTCGTCATTTCGGTTACCGACGAATTCTAAAAATAGAGTCGGTTCGCACGGCAACGACGTCTTAAACACCACGTTCGTCACCTTGATCCCTTCATCGTTCATCAACTCGCATCTCAAGAGTGTCGTCAAATTCATCGCCGTCGCCTCCGCCACTGTTTTCCCCGCCGCGCCGACGTCTCGAAACCTCACCACGGCGCCGCACCTCACCTTCGGCAACGGCACCAACCGCACCGTCAGTTCGGTGATAATCCCGAGCGTTCCCTCCGCCCCCAGATACAACGCGTTCAGTTCGTACCCCGTGCTCGATTTTCGCACCTCGGCGCGCGTTCGCACGACGCCACCGTCCGGCGTCACGACAACCATCGACCGTATGTTCTCCTTCGACGTCCCGTACTTCAGCGTGGACAACCCACTCCCACCCGTCGACGCCATGCCACCGATGGACGGATTACTCGACGGATCCGGCCCGAACTGAAACCCGTGCGGCGCCAACGCGGCGTTCAGTTCCGATTTTTTCACCCCCGCGCCGACGCGCGCGACGCCGTCGGCGGCGAACACCTCGATCCCTCGCAACGCGCTCGTGTCGACGACGACCCCTCCGTCGTACGCGACGCACCCACCCTCTAGACCCGTCCCGGCGCCTCGCGGGACGACGGGGACGCGACGTCGCGCGCACGCGCGCACGACGTTCGCCACCTCCGTCGTCGTCGTCGGCGTCACCACGGCGTCGGGACGCGAGCCGTGATGCGCGCCCATGTCGCCGCTCGCGGCGTCGAGATCATCGCGAGACGTGGAGACGTCCGCGCACGCGCGTCGGAGCGCGACGAGGGCGTCCTCGTCGAGCGGCATGGCGCGTCGACGTCCGAAGTCGGTCGAACGTCGATCGGCGCTGGATTACCGACGGTGCGTGCTGTCGTAAACCCTAAACCCTAAAATACGTATTCGAGAATAAAAAAACCTATCAAATCGATATACAAAAACACACTATTTTCACGAGACGTCTTATAAAAATGTACAGTACGGTCCAAAAAACCAAATCTAAAAAATCCACACGCGCATAAACACCGCCGCCTTTCGCGACGCGACGGATGAAAACGCCAGACCGAGACCGACGACCGACGACGACGCGAGGCGACGCGACCGATGTTCGGTCGACAGCCCGGACGAAAGGTGCGCGCGCGTCACCCCTCGTTCGCGCGCGTCGCGCGCGCGCGCGAATCGCGAATCGCGACCCCGCGCGCGCGTTCGACGAATGGCGAGGAAAGAAAGATCTCGCGGCGATTCGAAGCTTCGGCGGCGCCTCGCTCGTCGCGACGTCGCGCGCGCGAGACGACCGCGAACGCGGATGACTGACGACGGATGACCGACCGACGACGCAGTCCGACGATACCAAGCTCTACGATGCGCTCGGCGTGCCGAAAACGGCGAGCGCGGCGGAGATTAAAAAGGCGTACCGTAAGATGGCGGTGAAGCACCACCCGGATAAAGGCGGCGACGAACACAAGTTTAAGGAGATTTCCGCCGCGTATGAGGTGCTGAGCGACGAGGAAAAACGTTCGTTGTACGATCAGTACGGTGAAGACGCGCTCAAGGACGGTGGTATGGGTGGTGGCGGTGGAGGGTCGCCGTTCGATATCTTTGAAGCCATGTTCGGAGGGAACCCGTTCGGGCCGGGGGGCGGACGCGGCGGCGGACGTTCGAGGGTGCGAAAGGGTGAAGACGTCGTGCACGGATTGAAACTTGGATTGGACGATTTGTATAACGGGGTGACGAAAAAATTGAGTCTGTCGAGAAACGTGATTTGTAAAAAGTGCGACGGGAAAGGGAGCAAGTCGGGCGCGAGCGGTACGTGCAACGGATGCAAGGGCGCGGGCGTCAAGGTGGTTGTTCGACAAATCGCGCCGGGCATGGTGCAGCAGATGCAGACCGTGTGTAACACGTGCAACGGTACGGGTCAGACGATCAGCGAAAAGGACAAGTGCGACGTGTGCAGGGCGCAAAAGGTTGTCCAAGAGAAGAAGGTGCTCGAGGTTCACATCGAAAAGGGTATGCGACACAACCAAAAGATTGTCTTCCAAGGCGAAGCGGACGAGGCGCCGGACACGATTCCGGGCGACATCGTCTTCGTCGTCCAACAAAAGGAGCACAAGACGTTCACTCGCAAGGGGGATGATTTGTTCATCGAGAAGGAAATTACCCTTGTCGAGGCGTTGTGCGGCATGAAGATGACCGTAGACCACCTCGACGGTCGTCAACTCGTCGTCTCCACGCACGAAGGCGAGACCATCAAGCCCGGCTCGTTCAAGGCCGTGTTCGACGAGGGCATGCCGAAGCACGGCATGCCGTTCCAAAAGGGTCGCCTCTTCATTCATTTCACCATCAAGTTCCCGGGTCCGGGCGACTTATCCGACGAAGACCTCAAGGCGCTCGAAAACATTTTACCCGGGCGACCGGCGCTTAGCATCGACATGGACAGCGAAAACGTTGAAGAAGTCAACATGCACGAAGTTGACATGGAGCAAGAGAAGCGCCGACGCGAAGCCGAAGCTCGAAGCCGAAGCCAATACGATGATTCTGATGACGAAGGCGCCGGAGGTCCCGGCGTCCAGTGCGCGCAGCAATAAACTTACCGCGCGCGTTGACATTTCTTCTAGTGAAATATTATGGAATAAACCAAACCTACAGTACTCGTACAACGCTCACTCGCGGAAAAAACTCGCCCTCAGACCACCGCCGCTCTTCACTTTCGCTTTCTTCTTCTTTGGCTCCTCGTTGGCGGAATCCGTGCCAACTGTCCTCTTCTTTCCCACACTGTTCGCGTACACCCACGACTTGACGTCGCGCGGTAGGCGCCGCGTGCTTCGTCCATCGCCGAGCGGTGCATCCGGATCCCACTTTTCGACCGTATCGCGCGTCGAGTCTCTCTTCGGCGGCGCGAAGGCTTCGCGCATCGCCAGGATGGCGTCGTCCGTCACGGGCCACCGACGTTTGCCCGCCTTGTTTTGAAGGAAAATCACGCTCGTCGCCGCCGCGCTCGCCGTGAGTTGATCGACTCGCGCGTGTTGCGCGCCGTTCACGAAGGCGTGTTCCTTCGCCTCGAGCGTCACGTTCTTCGCGCAATACACGCTCTTGGCGAGACGCATCCACGCCTGACTCTCCGTCCATTTCGGCACGACGACGCAAAAAGACAGCGGCTCTTTGCGACTAGCCAACATGCGCTCGGCGTGACCGGCCAATTTGGATATGATCCCTTCTTCAAACGGCGGATTACACTCGAACGATCCGGACTCGGGTTCGAAATCGAACGCCGAGCCGAGCGACCCGAACGCCGCGTCCGTCGCCTCGCACGCGCTGCAGTATTCGTCAAAGTATGCGTTGAACGGCGACGCGAACATCTCGCACCGCACGTCGAATCGTTCGCGCAAGACGTCGAACACTCGAGGCGGAATCGACGCCTGCATGTTCCCAGCCTTGTAGTGCGTTCCTTGCATGGTGGCGTACCTCGCCAAGACGCAAAACGCCGCCCTTCGAAACCCATCCTCATCGCGATCGCGAGTCGCTCGGGCGTACATCGCCCGCAACTTTTCGTAATGCTTCTCGTTAATCTCCAACTTGACTTTCCCGCACGCGAGCTCAATCTTTCGCACGCCGTCGCCGACTTCAAACGCGTTTTCGCGAACGCGATTCGCCTTGTCGCGCGCGTCCGCCGCGCCCGCCGAGAGACAACTCCTCCTCGCCGCCTCGCTCGCCTTGCCCAAGCGCTTACAGATGTATTTCGCCTCACCGTTGGTCGACCCGGCGGCGCGAAGTTTCCGCACGAGCTCCTTATCGCGTCGAGCATCCTCGCCGCCGCGCGGAAACGGTTCGTCGGGACGCTCGCGGCGACTGTACAACCAAGACTCGAAATGCGCGTACCACCGCCCACCGAGTCGGTCCTTCGTCGCGCTCGCGAACTCGGCGCACAGAGACACCATCGCTTTGTGATACGCCGCCTCTTTGCTGGGCGTCGTGGACGCCTTCGCCGTCGACGGCGCAAACTCGTCCCCGGCGGCTGTCTGGGCGTCGTCGTCCGACACCTCCTCGACGATGCCCTGCGCCGCGCGCATTTGCGCGAGGATGGCGTCCATGACGACGAACGCGATCGATCGCGCGCGACAAGGCGTCGAACGGACGCGCGGCGAGCGTCGCGAGCGGGAGATGCGTCGAGTGCGGAACTGAGGCTCGAGCTCGCGCGCGCGAGCCCGAGACGAAGACAACCTCGCGGACGCTCGATGACGATTCTCTACCTCTACTGACTATTGCACATACTCTACACTACGCGTTCGACGCGGCGTCGGCGCGTCGCGTCTCGCGCTACAACTGCTGCGTCGTCGCGGAGAGACGCTCCCACGTCGCCGCGCCAAACACCTCTCGCCCGCCGAAATAAAACGTCGCCGCCCACGCGATGAGAACGACGTGCGCCGCCCACGCGAGCGCGCGAGACGACCTCGCGCGCGCGGCGACGCGCGCGTCGTACGCGGGATCGTCGGAAGACGCGCGCAGATGCGGCGAGAAGGTCCACGCGTTCAACACCCACAGCCACGGGAGACCAAAGAATCCGAGAAAGTACAGCCTGTCGGCGAGCGCGATCGCGGCGGTGCGCGGCATGGCGCGGTCGCCGTCGCACGTGGCGACGTAATCGTCCGCGTCGTCGAGGGCGGACATCGCGCGCGCCGCGCCGACGTGTGCGGAGGGCGTGTCGTCGGGACGGTGGGACGTGAAAAGTACCGGTAGTAGTGTAACAATAAAAAATCAGCGCTGGCTAGAAAACGAAGCGTGAAGGTTTCGATTCGTATATTCACGATTCACCGCGACGTTGCGTCGTTCACGCCGCGTCTTGACCGGCGGCGAGAGACGCGCGGTACGGAGACGCGGTGAGGATTTCGACGCCGTCCTCCGTGACGAGAAGCGTGTGTTCGCACTGCGCCGTCCACTTCCCGTCCGCGGTGACGCTGGTCCAACCATCCTTCCACATTCTATCTCTCGGCGATCCGATCGTCAACATCGGTTCGATGGTGAACGTCTGACCGAGCTTTAACACGCCCGGGTCGTTGTTGCGATGGTGTCGCACCGTCGGTCCGCTGTGAAACAATTTCCCAACCCCGTGTCCGACGAATTTATCCACGACACCGAATTTCGCCTCGTCGGCAATGTTATGAATCGTCGCACCGATCTTCCGCACCGGCGTTCCCGGTTTACACACGGCGATGGCGGCGTCCAACGCGCGTTCCGTCGTCTCCACCAATCGCCGCACCTCCTCCGTCACGTTCCCCACCATAATCGTCCTCGACGTGTCCCCGTGATACCCGTTCAGGTACACCGTCACGTCCACGTTGATGATATCCCCGTCCTGAATCACCGTATCGTCCGGAATTCCGTGACAAATACACTCATTCAGACTCGTACACACGCTCTTCGGGAACCCTCCGTAATTCAACGGGCTCGGATACGCCCCGTGTTCCAACGTCATCGCGTGCACCGCCACATCGATATCGTTCGTCGTCGTCTTCCCAGCCACGATCATCTGTTCAGCCATATCTAACACGCGCGCCGCCAACGCCCCCGCCCGTCGCATGCCCTCGACGTCTTCCTCCGTCTCTTGAATCTGCGTCACCCTGTCGTCGTACTCGGGCAAATGTCCATCCCTCGCGTACGGCGGTTGCGGCGAGATGGTGGACGGCACCGTCACCTGCGGCGCGTACCGACCCGGTTTCAACGGTTCGCGTCCGTTGTACCACGTCTTCTCGTCTCTCGCGCGGTCGACGCGCACGTTGAGCAACTCGGCAAAGCCCTTCTTCTTCGCGTACGTCGTCGTCGTCGTCGTTCGGGACTTCGATCGGTTCGATCGCGACGACGTACGCACGGACGAAGACGTCGTCATCGCGCGCACGGCGCGACGCACGGACGCGCGCGACATCGCATCGCTCGCGCGTTGCGTCAACGCCATCGCGCGCATGGGGCGCGGGGCGACGAATGAGGAATTTGACGAGTTTTGACTCATCGACGAGTCCCTCGAGCGTGCCCAGCCCGATGGACAGTTGCCGATGAACCGCGACGCGTCGTCGTCGTCGTCACACCGCGACGAGCGACGACGAGACGGAGACCGCGGCGGTGTGAACGTCCGTCTCGCGCGCGCGTCGCGAGCGACGGGTCACCATCGCGCGAGACGCTACACGTCGATCAGTTAGATTACGATGCATTCGTCCCGTCCCCGCGACGACGACGACGACGACGACGACGGGTGGGACGACGACGACGACGCCGTACACGCGACGCGCGATGACGACGACGACGACGTACACGCGCGCGACGCGGACGCGCATCGAGACGCGGTGGTGATGCTCATCGACGCGTCGCCGGGAATGTTTGAGAGGGACGCGTCGCGCGTCGGCGGCGTCGGCGCGTTCGCGGCGGCGGCGCGCGCGTGTTTTGAATTCGTTCGCGCGCGCATCGTCGTCGCGCCGGACGACGTCGTGGGTGTGGTGGCGTATAACTGTGCGAAATCACTCGGAGGTTTGGGACATCCGCGCGTGTGTGAGGTGCGGCGCGCGGAGGCGCCGAACGCGGCGGCGGCGTTGGAGTTGAGCGAGTACGCCGACGGCGAGGCGGGGGCGAGAAAGTTTCGAGAGAAATTCGGTGTGTTGTCGAGAGAGGAGGACGGGGAGGAGGTTGATTTTAATCAAGAGGAGGCGCTCACGGCTGGTCTGTGGGCGGCGTCGCACATGCTCGAGAATGGGCCGAGACGCGCGGGGAGGAAGAGCGTGTATCTCTTCACCAACGAGGCGGCGCCGTTGAAAACGGGAAGCGCGGGGACGAAACTCATCGCGCGGGCGAAGGAGATGGCGGCGTTGGGGCAACGGATCGAGGTGTTGAGTCTCACTCGAGATGGGACGTTTGATTCGTCGGTGTTTTACGACGCGTTCACGTCGGAACACTGCGGCGCGCGAGAGGGCGAAAAGGCGCTCGTCGTCGTCGAGGACGGTTCGGAATTGCAGAGAGAGTTTTTGAAAAAGTCGCGAAAGCGACGTCGATTGAAACAGACAAAACTCTGGCTCGTGCCGGGGAAGATAGGCATTCCCGTCGGCGTCTACGCGTTGGTGAGCGAGGCGAAGAAATCGGCGAGTATACTCGTCGACGGGAAAGATTTAGGAGAAATTCGTAGAGAACAAATTTACGTGGACGCCGATTCCGGCGCACAGATAGAAAAACCGACGAAGAGTTTCGTCGAGATTGACGGGAAACAGCTCGTCTTCTCGAATAAAGAGTTGGCCAAGGCGAAGACGTTGAAGATTGCCGGGGTGGAGGATAAAAAGGACGCGGTGGGATTTCATCTCGTCGGTTTCGTTTCGGCGGAGAAAATCACCCGCGACTTGTCGTTGAAGAAATCGCACTTCATCACCGCCGAAGACAAAGGGTGCGCGGCGTTCCAAGGACTCTTGCGCGCGTGCGCGGACGACGGCAAGGTGATCATATGCGCGTTTTCGAGATCGACGCGTTCGGCGTTTCGGTACGTCGCCCTCTTGCCGCAGCTCGCGCCCGCGCTCGGCGCGGCGGACGACGCCGTCTCGCGTCTCGATCCGCCCGAGGGATTCCACGTCTTTTACCTCCCCTTTCGCGACGACACGCGTCGTCCGGAGAGCGCGGTGGCGTCCGCGCGCGCCCCTTTACCGCGCGCGACCGAGGAAAAAATCGCCGCGGCGAGAGCCGTCGTCGATTCCATTCGTCTCGTCGGTTGGCATCCGAAACAGACGCCCAACCCCGCGATTCAGACGCACTACCGCGTCTTGGAGATGTGCGCGCTCGAGCGCAACGTCATGGAACCCGTCAACGACGACACCGAGCCCGCGCTCGACGAATGGCAAAAAGTCGGCGTCCCCGCGCTTCTCGCCGACTATGACGAAAAGTGCTTCGGCCTCGCGCGCGCCATCGACGACCACCACGGTCACGCTCAACCCACCGACACCTCCGCAAAACGTCCGCGCACCGACGGCGACACCCCCACCGACACCCCCACCCGCCAACGCGCGCGTCGTCCCGAGCCTCTCACCACCGTGCTTCCTCAGTACGCGCGCGTCGTCGAGCGCGTCCGCGACGCCGACGTAGCGTCGTGCACCGTCGACGTCCTCAAACAATTCTGCGCCGCCCACAATCTCTCCACCAGCGGGTCCAAGGCGACGCTCCTCGATCGCGTCGACGCACACGTTCGCTTTTTCGCCGCCGACGCGCTCCATTGATCGATTGAAACGCGCGTCGCGCGCGTCTCCGCGCGAAGCGCTCGACGATGACAATGAAAAAGCGACGCACCACCAGCCGCCATTGATCGCCATGCCCCCGCCCGCGCCCCCGCCCCCGGACCCCGCGGACGCGCCCGCGGACGCCGAACCGACGGAACTCATCCCCGGCCACATTCCTTTCCCCCCCGTCGTCCCCGGGGAGACGCCAGACGTCGTCGACGCGCGCGCCCACGCGCACGCGCCGCCTCGACTCTACCCG
>Ga0255774_10000074_pt1 | contig 90758 bp, 98 predicted proteins | sample 101ome_17_FD_179972 | JGI IMG/M metagenome (GOLD analysis project Ga0255774, IMG submission 179972) | Coastal salt marsh microbial communities from the Groves Creek Marsh, Skidaway Island, Georgia - 101407AT metaG (version 2) | ecosystem: Environmental > Aquatic > Marine > Intertidal zone >... | reverse complement strand
CGGCATGTGGGATCAATAATGGACGGCGGCCAAATCCCAACAAATCAGGGTAGCTCGGATGCGCACCAACAGTGACTCCATGAGTTTTCGCAAGACGCACAGTTCGCAGCATAGTGACAGGATCGGAAGCGTGACCTCCGCAGGCCACATTTGCCATGTCAATATGCGGCATCAACGCCTCATCATTACCCATTGACCAAACACCAAAACTTTCACCAACGTCTGCATTAAATTTCATGACTCTCTCTTTATCCCAGCCTTATCGAAAGTCACCAAAAAACTGTCGATACTGTAAAAACTCCTGAACAGCAATTTCTCGCGATACTGCTCGAAACGACACCATTTGACCGGCACGTCGTTGTGCAAGTTGACCCAATGACTTGCGGGTCAGTGTCCCCAACATCGGGTAACCACCCAACGATTGATGGTCCCGCATTAACACAATCGGCTGCCCTGATGGTGGAACTTGAATTCCACCCAACGGAATCGGAACCGAATACCGAGGTCGCTCCGCAACAATCGAAAGATCCCCATCGAGACGATACCCCATCCGACTCTGCTCACGCGTGACCTTGTAACCTTGATTAAAGAACAAGTCTGTCGCATCCGATGCGAACTGATCGGTTTCTCGCAAGATCACATCACAAACCAATGGCTGATGATACGACTCTAGATAGCGCCTCGGAATGAGATTCACAGGGCGACGTTCGGCTGTCTGATATGGCAAGGTGTCCTCAATCGATAGCGGCTCACCCTGACCATCAAGGCCACCAAGCGAGTCCCGCTGGCAAGTGGATACACTGCCAAGCACAGGTTGAATCGCAAAACCTCCTTGAACAGCGAGATAGCTGAACATCCCGCTACTGAAACGTCCCAGGCGAAGGATCGAACCAGCCGAGACCGGGTGTGCTCCTGGCCCAGGGAGTGGTTGGCCATCGAGCATCATCTCTCCCCAAGCTCCAGTCAGAGCTAGATTGACGTCTTTAGTGAATTCGGCGACGAATCCACCACCACCAATTTCCAATAATGGCAATGTGACGGCGTTCCCCAAACACGAATTCGCCCAGCACGCTGCCACACTATCCATTGGCCCGGCTTTCGCAACACCTTGGCTCGCAAAGCCATACCGCCCAAGGTCTTGCACACTATGCATCGGATTGGTCTGTTTAATCCGGAGCATGAGCAGCCTCGAGTCGCTGAAATTCAGCGAGAGAAATCGGTCGAAAACGAATACTTTTGCCCATTGACAACTGGGCATGAATTGATCGGTCGGTGAAAGACACAATGGATCCTGGCATCCGACCAATGATGTGCCAACCACCCGGTGTCTGCTTCGGATAGATCACCGTTTGATTCTCGGCAATGGCGACCGAACCTGCAGGAATACGGGTTCTTGGGACATCGAGTCTCGGCAAATGAAGTCTCGGATCCGTCTCTCCAAGATAAGCAAAACCAGGGACAAAACCCGTGGCCAATACCCGGTAGTCACGGCTGTGATGCGCTTCGACGACTGCATCGGTCGACAAGTGTGTGCGTTCACTAATTGATTTGAGATCGATGCCAAATGCGGGGTCATAACACACGGCAATTTCGATCAAGTCCGATTCGGTCTGAGACGAGCTCTCTGGAGGCGTCTCAAGCAGATCGTGAAGGGTTTGGCGCAGTTGTATTGCTGACATCAGATCCGGCCTGACAACCAAGCTCAAGAGCCCAAACCCATAACAATGATCAACCAGCCAGGGAAGAGGTGTCGCTTGAATCCAGCGCGATATTTGCTCGACTTTCTCGAGCGTCTCACTTGCCACAGGGTCACCCAAATGGATTTCAATGGTGTCTTCTGATACCCACTGGATCGACTTCAAATCGCTCACAGCGCTGTCCAACCCCCGTCTACCTTGATCGACGCACCAGTAATCATCTCAGCCTGATCAGAAATCAATAACCGACAAATGCCGATACAATCCTCGGGCTGACCAAGCCGCCCCAGCGGAATGTTTGCTTCGACAGACTGCCGAAAAATTTGATCCGATAGCGCCTCGCGGGTCATCTCTGTTTCTGTGAATGTGGGGCAAATGGTATTGATTCGAATGCGGTGTCGACTCAAGTCCGCAACTGCACCTCGCGTAAATCCCTCGATAGCTGCCTTGCTTGCACAGTACACACTCCGTGCAGCCGCCCCCACATGCGCCAATTGCGAGGAAAATAAGACGATCGAACCCTTCCGTTGATGCAACATCGCAAGTCGACTAAAAGCGCGCGTGCAAAGGATTGGAACCACCACATTCATTTCAATCGTGTCATCTACTTCTTGATCGAGAATGTCCGGGAGCTCCCGATGCCTAGCGATACCAGCTGTCACAATCATCGAATCGAACGGCTCTGACTGTGACTCAAAAAATGCCCGAATCGCAGACCGATCAGTCAAATCCATGGCAACAATTTCAAGGTTCACCGACTCTCTAGTTAACTCAGTGCGGAGGTCATTCAACTGTGTTTGATTTCTCGCAATCACGACTACGCGGTGTCCATCGAGCGCGAGCGATTTGGCAATTGCCTTACCGATCCCCCGCGAACCACCTGCCACTACAACTCGTTGATTGTTCATTCTCTATCCTTTCAGCGCGTTCCTATGAAATGACACCAGGTCCACTAAATCGAATACTGCAATTCCTGTTGCTGAGCGAACTTGTGATTTATAGGGTGATAAATTTGTGCACTCAAAGATCACACAGCGAACTCCAAACTCATCAATGAGCTTTGTCACGCGCTCGGTGACTTCTCGGGCGGCTCGTTGTTCATCCAATGCTCGCTCATCATTAGAAATGACGCGATACAGTTCCGTATCAGACTCGAGGCCTTGCACCACCACCCCACCAATGTCATGGCCCACGAAATGGTGCGGTCGAAGCGCTCTCGAATCAAACGTCAAAATGCCGATATCATTCGGCGCGGAATACACTGTTTTGAGAAACGGTAATAACAGTAGTGACGTACTGATGAACGGAACAGTGACATTCTCCTGAACATGGGATTGGACAGGCCCCAAGAAGCCACAACTGGTCGTAATCAAATCACAGCCTTTGGCCTCTAACTGCAAAGCTACCTCAACCATTTCATCAAGCAATGGGCCATCAATGACCTCTGTAGAGATCGCATCCGCCACTGTGGCCAAATCCAATTTAACAACGATTGATTGAAATCCAAAGGTTTCGGGATTCCCAATATCACCGAGGGGTCGTGGAAAATTCGTGTTGAGCTGGATCACGCCAACGGTGAATTCAGACATTGCCATCAACGACCTCTTTCCGACGATCGAATGGTTTCCAGAATGCAATCATCATTGAGATCACGACCAGAAAAAGCCCTGTGACGTCACCGGTATCAATTGGCTGTCCTAAAATCAACAACGCCATAAAAGGAATCAAAAATGGCGATACTGCAAGAAACATGGTACCCATCATAGGACCAATCATTTCAAGCACTTTGCCGTAAATCAGTACGGCTAATACACCGATCACCACCCCCTGATAGAGGACCTGTAATAGGCCTTGATCAACCTGACTGAAAAAGGTGTGTTCTCTCGCCAAAAAATACCACAGTAGATAAGGCATAGAACCTATCGTAATTGCAGTCATCCCTTGCACCGGACTCAATTGCCATCGGCGCAGATTTAACCCGTAACTGGCCCACAGGCATGCACTCCCAAAAAAGCACACATCACCCACCACATGAATCCACTCAAATGGACGAGTACTCCAGATCACCGTCAGCGATAAAACTAAGATACTCAATGCAACCAAATGGCTCACAGAAACGCGATCCCCGAAAAATCGATTCGCAGCAAAAGCCGTCACCAAGGGTACACAGCCGAGCGAAATCGCACCTGTATGACTGATCGGTGCGAACTGTAATCCGGCCACATTAAGGAGCCCAAACGGAACACCAGCTCCGAGCGTTAACCAAAGGGTTTGCTTGACCGGCGGAAGGATCGACAGGCCACGGACTAAAAGAAAAGGAATGACAGCAAAGGCCGCACCTACGACCCGGGCAGCAGCAATATCAAAACTATCGAGGCCTGTCCGAAGCCCAAACACAGAGACCGAAGAGTGTGCACCCCACATCAGAGAACCTAAAACCCCAAGGGTCACAGCGATCATTAGCGCGCGATTATTCAACAATGGGATTCTCACTCAAGCATGTTCTTCACAGCATCAACAGAACCACCTACCATCGACTCCTGTCAAATAATAAAAAGGACTGTTAGTGAAGGAAGTTCACATCTTAGGGGCCGGCATGGTGGGGATTTCTACCGCGATTTGGCTTCAGCGCGCAGGCTTCAAGGTCACCATCATTGATCAGATTGGGCCGGCTGGCGGCGCCAGCTATGGCAATGCCGGTGTCCTTGCGGCTGGATCCGTCATCCCGATCACCACCCCTGCGCTCCCAAAAAACGCCTTTGGTATGCTCCTGAACAAGGCCTCTCCATTGTTCATCCGCTGGCCCTATCTCCCAAAGATGATCCCTTTTCTAGCTAGCTACTTGAAACACTGCACGACTCAACATGTGGAATATTACGCACGATCCATGATCCCCTTGTTGCGGGATACCGTAGCCCAACATTTGGCCTTGGCTCATGGGACTGGGGCAGAATCGTTTGTCGCAGAGCATCCGTATGGATTTGGATATGATCGCCGAGAGGCCTATGAAAACGATCAAAAATGGTGGGATCTTAGAGCACAACTGGGCATTCAGTTTGATGTGATCACTGGGTCTGATTACGGCGCGATTGATCCCCTATTTGCCAATCAATTCCATACTGTCGTTTTGTGTCATCAACACGGCCGAATTTCGGATCCAGGCAAATACATTCGGACGCTCGCACATGATTTCGTTGAACAAGGTGGACGCCTCCGTATCGGCCAAATTACTGAACTCGTTCACACCACAGATGGCTTAGGCTATCGAGTTGACGATCAGATCATCAGCCCCGAGCACCTGGTCGTCTCGACTGGAGCTTGGTCGAGAGATTTGGTGAAAACAGTCGGATTAACCATTCCCTTCGAAACCGAACGGGGTTATCACATTGAGCTCGTTCATCCGTCTCAAGAACCTGTGAATTCCATGATGATCGCATCTGGGAAGTTCGTCATCACACCGCTGACAGATCGGATACGGGCCGCTGGAATTGTGGAATTTGGAGGCTTGGAACTGGGCGAAAACCCAGAACCCATTGAACTGTTAAAAACTCAAGTGAAGGCCTTACTGCCCGGAGTCACCTTTGAGCGCATTGATTCATGGCTCGGTCATCGGCCCGCACCGGCGGACTCACTACCATTGATCGGACAGATTCCGGCGATCAAAAACTGCTGGTTAGGCTTCGGACATCAGCATGTAGGGTTGACAGGTGGTGCAAAAACAGGCCGAATCCTTAGTGAACTGATTCAGGGACGAACCGTTGACATTGACATGGCTCCCTTCAATCCTGCTCGGTTCACCAAACAATAATGATAATCACAACGAGGAGAACTCAGTCATGAGAAAACTCACGATACTTGCAGCTGCGTTGGCTGCAACATCCATTTCTGCGACAGCGCTAGCCGAGAAATGGGACATGCCGATGGCCTACGCGGCGACTAACTTCCATTCCGAAATGGGCGTGGTTTTCGCAGACAAGGTGCGCGATTACACCAAAGGAAAGATTGATATTACAGTCCATCCGGGTGGCTCATTGTTCAAGGGTGGTGAAATCAAACGCGCCATCCAGACAGGTCAGGCTCCGATTGGTGAACGCTTTATGTCAGCCCATGCCAACGAAGCTCCTCTGCTCGGTTGGGACAATCTTCCTTTCCTCGCAACAACCTATGAAACCAACGAAAAGTTGTGGCAAGTGGCAAAGGACAAAGTGAATGCCCAGCTTGCGGATTTAAATTTGGTCACGCTGTATACCTGTCCGTGGCCCGGCCAAGGATTTTATTTCAATAAAGCCGTAGACACAGTCTCTGACACGCAAGGCGTCAAATTCCGTTCATACAACTCAGCCACTGCAACCTTTGCTAAAGAGCTTGGAATGATCCCAGTACAAGTCGAGGCTGCTGAGCTGAGCCAGGCTTTGGCAACCGGCGTTGCTGAATCATTTATATCGTCTGGTTCAACTGGCTATGACCGGAAGGTTTGGGAGCACCTATCGCACTATTACAAAGTGAATGCCTGGCATCCCAGAAACTACGTCATGGTCAACAAAGGGATTTGGGACAATCTCGATGGTGCAACCAAGACTGCGATTCAAAAAGCAGCGGATGAAACCGGAGCGGCTTGCGCTGCCAAATCAGCAGATCTTGCGAACTGGTACTTCGAACAACTTGAAAGCAATGGTATGAAGGTAGAAGACGCAAGTCCTGCTTTCCTGGCAAAGCTCAAAGAAATCGGCGCAGGAATGCAGGCCGATTGGTTAAAGTCCGTTGGAGCTGATGGCCAAGCCATCATCGACGCTTACAACAAGATGTAACCTCAATCTGTGCCCCAGCGATCTGGGGCACACACTTGATAAGAAGAACCATGACTAACTGGCCGGATTTTATTGGAATTCCATTGTGGATATGGATTTTCGGACTCCCCTTGGCGATCGCGCTTTTTGCGGCGATTCAAGCCGAAATCATCTGTCGCATCTTCCAGCCCCTCTGGGCGATACTCGATCGGGTGTATACGATCTCGGGCTACATCGCGGCTTTTTTCATGTGCGTCATTTTGTTGATCACAATCGGCCAAATGGGCTCGCGTTGGCTGGGCCTGACTTTTGAGGGCTCGACCGAATTTGCGGGATACGCGATGGCGGCTACTTCGTTTTTCGCATTAGCCCATGCCCTATCACATGGATCTCATATCCGAGTATCTGTGTTGTTAAACCTGAATGACTGGACTCGATACTGGCTCAATGTCTTCGCACTCGGGCTATCGGCTGTCATTGCGACCTATTTCGCACGTTATGCAATCAAAACGAACCAAATGTCCGCGCTCCTCAACGATCGGACCCAAGGCCAAGACCAAATACCCGATTATCTCACTCAATTTTTACAGCTGTTCGGCAGCTCACCGAGCCAATGGGGCGCATTACTTGATCAAGCAACTGGCGAGCTGATTTATACACCCATGTGGGTGCCACAACTCACCATGTCGATTGGAACAGTGTTATTGGCCATTTGCCTTTGGGATCATTTGATTCGTCTCGTTGCGACTAAACGAAGTGCCATTAGACAGGAAGTATTGGAATGACCGAACTTTACGCGACCATCATCTTTTTGTTCGTTCTCTTTGCGCTACTGGGAAGCTCGGTTTGGGTCGGTCTAGCATTAGTCGGTGTTGCTTGGGTGGGCATGACCCTATTTACCTCACGCCCGCCGGGTGACGCCATGATCACGACCATTTGGACCGGAGCCTCAAGTTGGACGCTGACCGCCCTGCCACTATTTATCTGGATGGGGGAGATCTTGTATCGAACGAGGCTCTCTGAAGATATGTTTCGCGGATTATCCCCTTGGATGCGCTGGCTTCCCGGTGGTCTGTTGCATACGAATATTGCAGGGTGCACCTTGTTTGCGGCGGTCAGTGGCTCATCTGCAGCCACACTCACAACCGTTGGAAAAATGTCCATTCCAGAGTTACGACGCCGCGGATATCCCGAGTATATGATCATTGGGACCCTGGCCGGCGCTGCAACACTCGGCTTAATGATTCCCCCATCACTGACGCTCATTGTTTATGGTGTGACCATCAATGAGTCCATCACCAAATTATTTATGGCTGGCGTCATCCCTGGCTTAGTGCTGGCTGGGCTATTCATGACCTACATTATTGGTTGGCACTATGTGAAACGTGACCAACGCCCTGAGCCGACACCGGCCATTTCGCTCAAACACATGCTCTACGAAAGTCGTTTTCTGCTTCCTGTGATTGGACTGGTGATCGCGGTCATTGGTTCGATGTATTTTGGTTGGGCCACAGCGACTGAAGCCGCCTCGGTGGGGGTTGTCGGTGCACTGACCCTAGCTACGGCTCAGGGTTCGTTGAATTGGTCAACCTTTACGCAGAGCCTGATGGGCGCGACTCGCACCTCAGCAATGGTTGCGCTCATCCTCATGGGTGCAGCATTTCTCTCACTGTCGATGGGCTTCACTGGATTGCCACGTGCACTCGCTGGCTGGATTGGTGAACGGAATCTATCCCCACTTGTTTTAATCGCAGCACTGACCATTTTCTACATCATTCTTGGCATGTTTCTCGATGGAATTTCATCGGTCGTCCTGACTATGGCGATCGTTGAACCAATGATTCGCCAGGCTGGAATTGATGTCATTTGGTTTGGCATCTTTATCGTCGTCGTGGTTGAGATGGCGCAAGTCACCCCACCGATTGGCTTCAATCTTTTTGTGCTTCAAGGAATGACCAAACATGAGATTGGCTATATCGCAAAGACAGCGTTACCCATGGTGGCTCTCATGCTCGTCATGGTCATGATTCTCGTGATTTGGCCGGAGCTTGCCACCTGGTTGCCAGACAACACGAAGTAAGCCAACTCCCTTGATTCAGGACTGGAGTGCTAAACATGCACTCCAGCCACATACCCTGACGACCACGCCCACTGGAAATTGTATCCTCCGAGATGCCCTGTCACGTCGACCACCTCACCGATAAAATACAAACCCGGATGATCGTTGCATTCCATGGTTTTCGATGACAAGTGTTTCGTATCAATGCCGTGAAGCGTGACTTCCGCTGTTCGATAACCTTCGGTTCCTGAGGGCTTCACCACCCAACGGTTGAGTATCGAACCAATCTGGCGCAATCGCAGATCCGGAATCTCCGCTAACGGTCTCTCGCGAACATCAGCCCAATGCAAAAACTCAAGCTCGCCGACAAGCGTTTTCGGCAATCGCTTTGCGAGGATTGATCGGAGAAGTACTTTTCCATGTTCCGTCTTACCTTCCAAAAGCCAGTCAGTGGCATTGATCTCAGGAAGGAGGTCAATGTCGATCGAAAGACCAGGAGACCAATAACTTGAAATTTGGAGAGACACAGGGCCTGAGAGCCCTCGATGAGTAAACAACATACCTTCTCGAAAGGTCATGCCATGACAGGTCATCGTCACATCGACTGACAAACCCGATAAACGCTCACAGACAGGTTTTAACGAGTCACTAAACGTCAAAGGAACCAAGGCAGCCGACCGAGGCAGAACCTGAAGACCAAACTGTTCAGCGATTTCATACCCGAAACCTGATGACCCCATGGTTGGTATTGAAAGGCCTCCGGTGGCAATTACCAGTGACTCAGCGAAGAATCGATCCTGGGATGTTCGAACAGTAAACCGATGGTCTGCTGCTTTGACTGACTGGACTTCACACTGTGTTTTGATCAAAACACCCGAGTCATCGCATTCGGAGAGCAGCATCTTGAGTATTTGTTTTGAAGAGTCGTTGCAAAACAATTGGCCCAACGTCTTTTCATGATAGGCAATCCCATGCTTTTCGACCAATTCAATAAAATCCCATTGTGTGTAGGACCTCAAAGCGGATTTCATAAAGTGAGGGTTTGCTGAGAGGTAGTTCTCAGGTTGGATATCCAGATTCGTGAAATTGCAACGTCCCCCACCCGACATCAGGATCTTCTTCCCTACCTTATTGCTGCTGTCGAGAACGACCACCCTCCGGCCACGACGAGCCGCGGTAAAAGCGCAGAAAAGCCCTGCAGCACCCCCACCTAGGACAACAACATCATAATTTGAGTAGCTCAACATAAACGATCATCGACCACTAATAATTTGCGACCATGGCCAAAACCGAAGGCATAGGTCAACGTTTTTCATACTCGGCAATGACGTCTGCAATGAAAGCGTCTGATGAGCGATCCTTCCTGTAACAATTTTCTATGTTACTCAATCGACTGGCTGTGCTGATCTTTGGAAATCCCACCAGGCTCATCGCCTCAGTCAACGCTTCAATCACTTGTGAATAGGTATGATTCGCCTCTTCACGAACTCGCAATATGGCAACACAGTCTGCGATGCTCTCATTCATTAAGTGGTCAAAGCTATTTCGTGGGGGATGCGGTTGATCGACATGCCCAACTTGGTGATGGGCGCATTCGTGAAAATCCACAAAACGCTGAAACACGGGATCCGCTTTGTGATAGTTCATCCGAACAATGATCGGCCGACCATCCGAGTCGCGATTTGCCATACCAGCGGCGACTTGTCCTTGTGATGTGGAACGCGTGATGTATTCCACTGTCTCCCCAAGATGATTAAAACAGCGTGGTGGATCGATCAATGGATGAGGATCAGCTGCGATCAGAGTCTGAGAATACAGACATAACATCCATGCCATAATTGCGTTCACTTGTCGCTGAAATACCATCGTTACCCTCGCATGCCTTCCGATCGATTAATTACTGATTGATCGGGGCACTCGAGGGAAAATTCATCACACCCATGCTTCAATGAACCGAAATCAAGCCTCTGCTCAATTCTTTTAATTCACTTCGCAACTCGATTAAGCTGAGATTGATGAAGCTCAAGTCAACACTGTGAACCAAGGACAGACATGCGCCAGGAGAACCATCAAGATTTGAGCCGCTATGCGGATGACCTCGCTTTCGCCTTTCCCAATATCTTGGGTCTCGCCCGCGGTTTGAGTGACACCGATCCAGTGGCTGATGTCATTGCGTTTCACCCGATTGTACTCGGTTTCCTGAATGGCTTTGGTCGAACCATGCTGAGGGTTGCGTCACTCAAACTTCAGTTGGAACCGGAGTCTCAAGCGTTGGTCCATTATCGAGCCATTGCTAACACCATGAATCGCTTCGGCGAAATGGATCGTTTCGAAACTGTCGTTGAAAACCTGCTCCTCCAGCCATCCGAGGAGTTTTCACGATACCAAGAACTCGGCATTCAATTTTTACGGGCTGCATCCACCTCAGGTAACCAAGCGATTACAGAGCAGATTCTGAAACTCGTTCAATCAGAAGTCATGCGCCTGCTCGACGAACATGGCTTAAACCCGATTGCAAAACACTAGTCGATCAATCAAATGACTTCAGCGGACTTCGCTGGATCAAACCGACAACAGCAATCGGCACCGCCACTGTAATGACTGCGACCGCGATTAATAGAAGCCCAAGCTCTGAATAATCCGCGTTCGATGTCACTTGTTGCGTCTGTTGATCGACAATTTCTCGTGAGACCTCAAAGATCTGGTTGATGTACTTAGTCGCAAGGGAACTCGCTGACAGCGCCAGATTAGTAAACGATGCAAAGACCGCAAAAAACGTTGCCTTCAGCTCATTCGGTGCATTCTTTGCGATCCAGGCCAATAACGGGATCATCGAAATTTGCCCGAGCGGTGACTCCAACGCCGTGTTGAGGATGGCGATAAATCTCGCATCAATCAATCCACCGGTTAGCGAAGCGGTCCACTGATGAATTCCATAGTACATCCCGATACTTGGCAAAAATAAGACTCCGCCCACAAGTGAGAGAATCACGATGATTTTAGCGATCGAATAATGTGCGACTAAAGGGCGTAAGAGGATGATACCAAGCAGTGTGAGTGCCGACGAAATCGCAGCCAAGATCGATAAAAATTGCTCGTCGAATAACAACACATCGATTTCAAACCAAGTCAGCCCGGGGCCGGGTGATGGAACCGCGCGAAAGACAAAAATTGCAATCGCTGTACCGACGATCATTAACCGTTTCTCGTGGGACAAATATCCCAACAGTTGACCCATCAAGTAAATAATGATCGCCATGGACCCAACGAACACAATTTCTTGCGCAAATGGCAGATTGAAACTGCCCACTGAGACTGAGAAGACCACAAATAAGAGACTGCCTGATAAGACCGCCCAATTGGGTTGAACGCGCTCGCTACTCTCTGGCGTTGAACGCTCACTCTGTCGTAAATAACCAGCCAACAAAACCCCAGCTATGGAGACGCACGGAATCGCTAGGGCGTAAAGATAAATACTCGCGTAGACAGCACGCTTGGCGTCCAAACTGAATGAATCTACATCACTAAACAAAACCACATTTAGTAAGGCAACCAACAAGCTACCGCCAATCACTGCAAACCGTCCAAGCGCCTGCATGGTGGTATGCATCTCTTTGATCTCTGACTCAGCAATCGGTTGACCAGATGGCTCGACCGCGGGCACTGCTTCGACGGTCATTGCATCGGCGACAACATCCTGAAGCACGTAACCCACGGGCGCGAGTATGACACTCAGGACGTACCAAGCCTCAATGGGCATGACCGCGCTCATGAGCTCTGTATGAGCAATCAAGCCATACATCATCAAAAGGCTTGCTGTGATGACCGAGGCACCCAAATACACAAAGAGATATTTATGACGCCAAAACAGATCCACTAGATGACCAAGGGGCATCTTGAGCGCCCAAGGGAGACCTGCCCAAAAGCCAAGACCCGCTAAAAAAGCCGCTGATAGCCCTAAGTAATCCTTGACGAAAAATGTTCCGACGATTGCTGTCAGACCAGAAATTCCAGCAGCCAAATACACCATTAATGGTGGCAGATAGGACCAGCGAAGTGATCTCGCCAGTCCAATAAAGGCGTCGTGTAAATAGAGCTTCATGAGCGAAGCCTATCCTGAGGGAGCATCGAGAGTCATCTGATCGAGAACAGACATGATTCTCTGTCGGGCTTGATCGTTGAGGACGCAGGGATCTGGTGCCGTATAGGCGCCTTGATCGTTACAGAAATAGTCACCTGAATGATCTTGAATCTTGGGATCCGTCGCCAACCTCAGCAGGATCTCTGCACCAATAGTGACATCCTTACCCTCAATCCCAAAACCTTCCTTCACCATCTTGGTCCCAAGCAACGAGCCGGGATTGACTGACACAAACGCAGGTCCATCCGGATGCCTGGCTGCCAGCTCCTGAGACCACATAGTGATGGCTGCCTTACTTTGTGAATACGCGTCCATATCGCTCATGGGCCTAAATTTGGTCAACGCATCACAGTCCACTGCCGACTGAGCTGCTGAAGAGAGGTTGATCACTCGGCCATCTTTAGGGATGAGAGGCAGTAAACGCTGAGTCAATAGATAGGGAGCGATGGTATTGACCTCAAACCGGAGGTCCCGATCCGACACAGTCTGCGTCATAGGAGCTTTCAGAACTCCTGCGTTATTGATTAACACATCGATTTTAGTAAAGTCGTTAGCCACCTTGACTGCCAGGGAGCGAACCGCTTCAAGATCGGAGAGATCGGCGCAATACACACGCACCTTATCAGACAGTACGCGTTGACAATTCAACAGCTTTTGTTGATCACGGCCGTGAATCGCAACGGTACACCCAAGAGCCACAAGCATCCGAGCGGCCTGAAACCCAATTCCATCAGTACCACCTGTGATGAAAACCACAGGCCTTGTCAATGAGCCTCTCCATCGGTGACGACGAGATTCCCGATAACCACCGTATCAATTCCAATCATGATCAAAACCAAGTGGTTGGATTCCACCAGGAAACTTTGTCTTCTGATTCCGAAGCATCTTTCTCGTTCGTCGTTTCAGTAGACTCCGAAGCGATCTGCGCCCATTCCGGAACTGTCGCATTATAGGTTGCACACCCACCTAGCGATAGGCAGGTCAATAAAACGAACAGTGTTTGCAAGCGTATCATCATTGGTTAATCCTCGTCGTTGCACCAAAAATCAGCATAGATCGCGCATTCGAAAATAACATCCTTTTCGGATGTCATTCGACGTACATAAGATCTCCAGAGTCTACACCATTGATCGATAACCATCGCCACGATAGTCCTCTTTTTAAAAGAGTTTCATCTGCTTATCGGGCTCTTTGGCTTTAGCAAACGCATCGGCGAAGGCTTTTATTAGAACGCCATAAAACAAGGGTAATATCGCATGTTTCCAACCAAGAGATTGCTCCTTGACCGGCAAATCAAGGGTAAGCATGACACCAATGAGACACCCCAAAACACCACCATAGAGTGCACCGTGACCAATCGATTGAGCACTAATCGATCGACCTTGATCAACCATCAACGAATAGATCAGAGTGAACAAAATCACAAAAAACAAACCTTTCGGATCAAATAGAATGAGGTTTTCACGACTGACAACAAAGCCATCGGTCAGCACGAATGAAATCAATCCACCCGCGAGAATTATCCCTGTATATGGACGAATATAGCGACGCTTTTTCATGGCTTGGCTGACTCTTCTTGTTATTTGTTCCACCATACCTGAATGGCAAATCGACTTCATCAACCAGAGAGATCGGTCCCTTGTCGAACACTCCATCGTTGGGCAATCCTGCATGCAGCTCAGCAATGTCGCATCGACTGGTATACTGTAGAGAAACTATTGGAAACCGACGCGATCACAATGATTCAAGAATGGTTCATTATTTTAATGATACTGAGTGATGGAGACTCGATTTCCTCAGTGAATCATGCCACCGCCGATCAATCACTCAACGTGTTTAGGTCACAACGCGAGTGCGAGGCTGCGCTACCTGAATTTGTTAACGCCACCTATCCCGAATTTCGGCCTCAAGCGAACTTACTCAACCACCAAGTCGTCATGAATGGAATCGCTGACTCTCCCGTCGGTCAACGCGCTGCTACATGGAGATGCACAACCATTTTCACGATGGGGGGTCAGTGACGCCTGCCATCGACGCGGCTAAATCCGCCGGCATCGATTTTCACATTCGTGAATATCAACATTCGCCAAACGCAGATTCGTATGGCCTTGAGGCGGTTCAGAAACTTGGACTCCATCCCGAACAAGTATTTAAAACACTCGTCGTGACAGACGACAAAAGTCTATTTGTCGGAATCATTCCTCTGTCGAGTCAATTAAATTTGAAATTAATGGCACAAGCGCTCGGCGTCAAAAAAGTCAGGATGGCAGAGAAACGAAAAGTTGAGACTGTAACCGGCTATCTAGTCGGTGGAGTTAGCCCGATCGGCCAAAAGAAGCGACTACGAACGATGATTGATACGTCTGCAGAAGGATGCAAGACCATTCATGTCAGCGCAGGAAAACGTGGTTTAGAGATGGAATTAAGTGCCAGTAGTCTTCAACGACTGACCGATGCCACGTTTGCAATCATTACCACCTAGAAACCCCTATATCGCCCATCAGGTGAAAACCCCTGTTAGCTAAGAACTCGAGCCCATTTCTTTTTTCTAAACTCCATGGCAAGGTGACCGCCGATTTGTAGTAGGGCGTACCATGCAGCATCAATCATCAAGCGAGATCATCTTAATAGACGGCGGAGTAGGTCAAGAGATCACACGTCGCTCAACTCGAGCTGAACCTCATCCCCTATGGTCAATCATGGTAATGCGAGAAGAGCCGCAAACCGTCGTTGATGTGCATCGAGACTTTCTCATGGCTGGTGCGCGTGTCGTGACAATGAATAATTACGCGGCAACCCCGATCCGATTGGCAAGAGTCGGAATGGAATCTGAGCTCGCACACATCCACCACCACGCCAGTTATTTGTTAGACCAAGCCATCGAAAGTAGCGGCATATCGCGATCAACTCTCTCGAAAATGGGCTGTCTACCTCCGCTGGCCGCAAGCTATGTGGCAGATGCCGCTCCAGACTATGACAGTGCACGCAGCCAATACGAACAGCTCATCGAAGTGCAGATCGATCATGTTGATGGATTTTTAGTCGAGACCATGTCGAACCTGACGGAAATGTCTGCAGCAAGAGATGCGCTCGTCGCTGCCAATCAAACCCTTCATATCGGTATCACGCTCGAGGATGACAACTCAAATCGCCTCCGTTCTGGCGAGCCACTGTCGTCGGCGATCAAGATTCTTACTGATGGTCCAATCGAATCAGTCATGATTAACTGCAGTCACCCAGAAACGATTGCCAAAGCATTGAGCGAACTCGCCAATCTCGGATGCGCATATGGCGCCTATGCCAACGGATTCAAAACTGTTTCACCGCTCCAACCAGGTGGTACTGTCAAAGATCTTGAATATCGTCCCGAGATGAACGCCGAAGCTTACACTGCGCATGCTTTGGAATGGCTTCAGTTAGGCGCGACGATCATTGGTGGGTGTTGTGAAATCACGCCATCGCATATCCGGCATTTGCATCAAACGCTACTCGATCGAAACATATTGACCACATCATTTTAAATGTTGAAATACAGGTTTCATCCCAGTCAGACGAGCAAACGAATCTATTGATTACCGTTGAGCTCTTGATGCAACAAGCCCTGGAACCCCTTCCTCTAATTTGGCATCACTTATGCAAATTTTTTTCGGACGCCCGTTCGGTGTCAGAAAAAGACGGTTCATTCTGGTCTGAGCGGGTATCCTAAGATTTGGATGATTCGCTCTAAACGATCAAAGAATAAAGTCATAAACAAACCGACCTAACACCCCGAGATGTTTCAGAACTCGGGGACTAGGTGTATCTTATTTTCCTTGAGGCGGAACGTAATTAGCGAGTGTAGTCTGCGCCAATGTTGCAGCTCCTGAAATATCCATAGCCTCTAGAATATGAAATTGATCGAATGATCCTGTAGAGCCCACAGCGATCTTGATCGCCATAGCTTGCTCAATCGTTCCCTCGCAAACGGCAACAAAATCAAATATGCCCCGGGTAATTTGGAAGTCAATCATTTTGATTCCCGTAGAAGCAGTCATCGCCTCAACGATCTGTTTTCTATCTTGAGTTGGGTTCGCAACAAAACCCTTCATTGCCGTGGACGAATACGTGCCAACGCAGAACATCGTAGTCATGAGTAAGCTCCTAATTATTCTTTAAATCCATTATTTGGACTATCGTTGTCAGCGAAAGTTCCACCTTCAGGGATTACCTCAACCTCCTATCGATTTGTATTGAGCTTCTCACGTCGGGAAGGCACGCTTTTAGCCGTCATTGATTGAGAATAGGCTTTAAGAAAAATATTTGTAGAATGCCGTTTAGCGATTTATCCAGGGGAAAACAGTGTCACGAAGACTGCGCATCACTCGCTCAAAAAAGGGTGAGGGAACTTGGAAGCAAATGAGTTTATCGAGGGGTCAGTTGTTATCGACTTTGACGCCGTTTATGAAGGTTCCTGATAGCGTCTGCCAAACTTCTCCGCCAGATTGATAAGTCACCCACTCCCCTGAGCGTTTGCCATTTCTATAACTGCCAATGCTCCTAACATCACCATTACTCTGATATGACTCGAAGGGACCATTGAGGATACCATTTTTGAAATGTGCCTTACTGAGGGCACGCCCATCACTGAAAAAAGTGATCCACAGCCCCTCCTTCTTTCCATCTCGGATCAAACCTTTTTCAATTCCATCAATTTGACCGGTATACGGAACCTGACTGGATTTTTGATAATAAACACCATCGCGCTCGACTAGATCGTCAAAACTCGTGGCAATCGAGAAGGAACAAAATAAGAAACATCCGAGAAATACAACTGAGCGCATATTTACTCCTTGTGATTTGATCGAAAAAATACAAAATTTATGACGATGAGTGAAGACTAACCGTCTTGAAATGGACGATTCAGCGCAAACTTCTTCGTCTAATTAGACTTGTAACTCTTGCCTCAATTTGGCATCACTTATGCAAGGTTTTGGTCAGACGCCTATTCGGTGTCAGAAAAAAGACGGTTCATTCTAGTCTCAGCGGGAATCGCGAGAATTGGGTGAGCGGGTCTTAACAATCAAAGAGTGGATTAATGAACCAAGCAACCTAACACCCCGAGATGCTGAGGCACTCGGGGACTTGCTGCATTCATAAAAAAGCCCCTGATAGTAGTCAGGGGCAAGGAGCCAGAATGGGCTCGTCAGGACGCCAATGAAAAACTAAAAAGAAATACCGCTAGCCATCAGGCACATCAGCAAGATTAAGTATTCAATACGCAAGGCCACTCGGGTGACTCCATCTAGTTTCGATGGACTTAGTATGGGAGTTAATGATGGAGATAGATTGGAGAGACAAGGGTTTGGTGATGGAGTTGATATTTTCTGGAAGGCTTATTACTCTGTGCCAATACTTAAGGACAAGTGTTCAGAGAAAATGGATGGATGAAGGCCGCCGCAGAAGCGGTCTTTTTTATACCTGTGAGAAGCTCAGCTGACTTTAATCCGGACAACCCCCTCATCTGAGTGATCGTCTACTCGCCTCATCATTCTTCGTGCGAAGAGGCTTGCAAACCCTGACTCTGGCCTTTGCTGGGTGGAACAAGTGATAGAGCGCCTCACAGGCAATGTCATGGTGGTTTCAATGACGGTGATGAGGCTGCATGCCTGATAGAGTCTCCTACAAGTCTCTTAAACCAGAATCACAGCAATTCAATAATTTATAGAGAAAAAATGGTGGGTCGTGCGCGATTCGAACGCGCGACCAATTGGTTAAAAGCCAACTGCTCTACCAGCTGAGCTAACGACCCACATCAGGGATTAGAGTTAATCCAATAGGGCGCGTATGATACCGGCCAAGGCAAATTTGGCAAGTCACTTCAGGGATTTTTTTAGATTTTTGGGGAAATTCCCACCTGATAGGCCGTCGGATCTTGAAGCCCAGCATCTAAAAAACCTTTGTGACGCAATCGACACGCATCACAGGCTCCGCAAGCTGCGCCACTGTCATCAGCTTGATAGCACGAAACTGTGAGGCTGTAATCCACACCTAGGGCCGCTCCTGTCTTCACAATGTCTGATTTCGACATCGACATCAACGGAGCTTCAACTACCCATCGAGCACCACCATCGACAGCCGCAGTGGCAACATTGGCTAGACGTTCGAATTGCTCGATAAATGCCGGACGACAGTCGGGATACCCGGAGTAATCGACCGCATTAGCTCCGATAAATAGATGCGTCGCCCCGATCACTTCACCATACCCAAGCGCAATCGACAAAAATACAGTATTTCTCGCAGGCACGTAGGTCACCGGAATTCCTGCTTCGGCAACACCGCCGACAGGGACTTCGAATTCATCACTGGTTAACGCAGATCCACCGATCGCCCTCAGATCAAGCCGAATCACTTTATGTGGGTGCTGACCCATGGTCTCTGCAATTCGATGCGCAGCACGCAGCTCTGCATTGTGTTTCTGCCCATAATCAAAACCAATGGTATAGCAATCAAAACCACGCGATTTCGCCATCGCAAGCACTGTTGCTGAATCAAGTCCTCCAGACAACAGAATGACCGCTTTTGGTTGACCAATCATCGCCCGCTTTCCTCACCCCAAATCTGCTTGTGGAGTTGCAACTGCATTCGAAACGGATGTCTCGATTGCACAATCAGGTCAGCAAGGATCTTCAGATCTATTTCACCGTAGGAAGGCGAAATCCAAATGGCACCTGCATGAACCACTTCTGGATGCTCATCACAAAATAGTTCAAACCAACGAAAATCGTCAGCACTCGTCACTACAACCTTAATTTGATCTTTGGATTGAAGACGAGTCAAATTCGATACGAGGTTCTTCGATGACTCCCCAGAGCCTGGCGTTTTGACGTCCAAGACCACCGAGACGCGAGAGTCGACATCAGTAATATCAATCGCTCCAGATGTCTCCAGAGACACCTCGAACCCTGCATCGCAAAGCGCAGTCAACAGGAACCAACAATTCGGCTGTGCCAGAGGCTCTCCTCCAGTGACACAGACTCGCGGGACACCAGCGTCTGCCACCTGAGCGACCAACCCTGCAATGGAATGGTGTTCGCCGCCCTGAAAAGCATATTCGCTGTCACAGTAGACGCAACGTAAGGGACATCCAGTCAGTCGAATAAAAGTCGTCGGCAGACCAGACGTCAGAGCTTCACCTTGGAGGCTAGTGAAAACCTCCGTGATGCGGAGGCTTAGCGATTCAGTCATTGTGTACTCAGTTGATCTTCTCGAGCTCACGTGAAGCCAAGCCCGCCTCAACGCTCTCAGGCGCCTGCGTGATGACTTCCTGAAGGATCTTTCGACCGTTCATAACGTCCTGATTTTTGATCAGCAACTTACCCAATTTAACTTTGACTTGCAGAATCCGGCGATAGTCGGGCGCAACCAACGTCAAGCTTTTAAATGCTTCAATCGCCTCTTGATCACGACCCAATACATCAAAGACCTGACCACGCCAAAAACGCGCATCCAACACAAGCTCGCTGTCAGGGTATGTTTCAACGAATGATTCCATCGCACTCAAGGCAGCCTCAAACTGCCGCTCACGAATTAGCTGGAAGGCCGCATTATAGGCGTCTTGGTCAGCAATTTGAGGAACCTGATTTTGATTGGCCACTGAGTCGTCAGAACCGTCAACAGCACTTCCCGCACCCGGCGTCACCTGTGTCGACTGAGCTGTGACCGCATCTTTTTGGATGCGAACCAACTCACCTAACCGCTGATCCAGATCGAGATAACGCGTTTTCTGATCTGACGACATTTGGCCAAGCTGATAGGACAACTCTTCCATCAATCCACGAAGCGCTTGTGTCTCTTGACGCAGCTGATCGATCTGAAGCAGAAGCTCTGCTTGAGATTGACGCAAGGACTCGGCGCTAAATGGCTCTTCAGCGTACGAAAACAAAGACGCCGCAGTCATTACAACGGCGGCGCCAGCAATTTGAACTAGCCGCATCGATTACTGATAAATCAGCTCAACACGACGGTTCCGCGACCAGCCATTTTCGTCACGCGATAACGACAATGGACGTTCTTCACCGTAACTAATTGACTCAATCTGCGAGCGGTTCACACCTTGAATCACAAGGTAACGCGCCACCGCATTCGAACGACGCTCACCAAGGGCTAGGTTATAAGCGCGCGAACCACGCTCGTCTGCATGACCCTCGAGGCGAACCTTTGCAGATCGATCAGCCGCCAGATACTTCGCATGCGCATCCAAATCATCAAGTGCATCTTGCGAAAGATCTGATTTATCAAACCCAAAAAAGAATAGCGTGTCCGCAGCCATGGCATTGTTTCGTAACTGTTCCGCAGTCTTCGCAGCCAAATTCGCTGCTTGCTGGTCAGCCTTAGCCGCTTCCTGTTTAGCTAGAAACTCGGCTTGCCGTGCTTCTCGTGCCGCTCTTTCGGCATCTGACTCGACCTTTGAAGGCCCCTGCACTGACTCATTAACTTGACCGGCACACCCCGCAAGCACTGCTAAAATCGCAATAATCCCGACAGTTTTTGCCTGCTTTAAAATATTCATTCCATCACCCCTATTTGACATCGATGAAAACGCTGCTGTTTTTCTTTTCAATTAAAGAAAGGGCTCCACGCAGGCTCCCTTACACTCTCACTGACGGAAGGTAACCGAACTCTGACCCTCCCGTCCATGGAAACCAGACCTAAGAGCCCTCGTCCCTCACTAGAAGTTGCATAAATTAACATAGTTCCATTCGGAGCGACACTCGGAGATTCATCTAAATCAGTCTCCGTCAAAATCCGAATCTCACGCGTTTTTAGATTCATCCGAGCAATATGGAACCGTTCATTGGTCCGATGAACAAACACAATACTTTTACCATCGGGGGTAAAGGCGCCATTGGAGTTATAGTCCCCGTCAAACGTCACGCGCTTCACCGTCTTGTCGGATACATTCATCATGTAAAGTTGCGGCTTACCGCCACGGCTTGATGTAAACAAAATGGATCGTCCATCCGGCGACCAGGATGCTTCTGTGTCAATCGCAAAGTGATTGGTCATCCGGTCTAACTGCCCTGTCCTGAGATTCGCAACGTACAGTTCAGGATTGCCGTCACGAGATAACGTTAATACGAGTTTTCTGCCATCTGGACTGAATGCTGGCGCGCTGTTGAGGCCCGGAAAATCTGAGACTTTCTGTACCTCGCCGGTTGCCAAAGTCTGCACGTAGATCCCTGCACGCTTGCCTCGGAAACTCATATAGGCAACCCGTGAACCGTCAGGAGACCATGCGGGTGATAAAATCGGTTCAGAGGACTGAAAGATGGTTTGCGGCCGACCGCCATCAGCATCTGACAGGATTAACTTAAACGTCTGATCCTTCTCAGAACGACGCTCAGCTGATACGTACAGCAAACGGGTCGAGAAAATCCCTTTCAATCCGGTCAATGCCTCATAAATGCGATCAGAAATATAGTGCCCAATGTCACGAAGCGAATCTGATGATCCAGGAATACGCTCAGCAAACAGCACGCGTTCGCCATAAACATCATGAAGTCCAAAGCGGACTAATAAGCCATCTGTGTCTCGTTCGAGCGATCCAACGACCGTGTATTCCGAGTCGATCGCCCGCCAATCACGATAGAAAATTTGATCTTCAGGGCCGGGCAAGGACAACATGGTATCGCGACGCACCCGGACAAATTGTCCACTTCGCTCCAAGTTGGATTCGATCAATCGCGCCAAATCCACATCAAATGCCCCGGCGCTTTTGACTCGAAATGGAACGACCGCAATTTTGATCGGATTTTCCACACCCCGAGTAATTTCAATCACAAGTTCTGCTCGCGCAGGCATTGCTAACATGAACGCCATCACTAGCCAGATAAATAAACGCATCAATCCTCCGGTCTGAACTTCACGGTCAACGATCTGAATTTTTCTTCAAAAGTTGCCGCGTCAAACTGTTTTACTTCGCCAAATGGTGCAGCCCTTTTCACAGCCGTCAAGGCTGACCGGTCAAACAATACATCACCACTGGACTTAACGACTCGAACATCCACTAGTTCTCCATTGGATGCAAGCGCCATCCTAAGATACACCTCAAGACCTCCTTTAAAGGCCACTGGTCGACGCCAGGCACGAGTAATCCGTGTTGTCATCGCATCCAAGACATTGGCTGCTGCTTTCTCAGAGGCCAACGCATTTAAGACAGCAAGCTCCGCTTCTTCTTTCTTTTTCAGTTCCTCAAGCGCCCGTGCCTCAGCTTCGGCCTGCTTGAAGGCATCTTCAAGCGCCTTTTGCTGCTTGACTCGTTCGGCCTCAAGAGCAGCCGCCTTCTTTCGCTCTTCATCCGCTGCCTGTTGCTTGGCTACTTCTTTGGCTTGAGCTAGAGCTTGAGCTTCGGCGTCTGCTTTCGCCTTTGCCGCAGCGGCCTCTTTCGCTTCAGCGTCTGCTTTTGCTTTTGCTGCTTTTTTCGCTTGCTCTACTTTCTTGATTTCCGCCTGACGCTTAGCCTCTGCTTGCTGTTTCGCCAACGCATCAGCTTTTTTCTTGGCCTCAGCATCGGCTTTTTTCTTCGCTTCGGCCTTCGCGAGATCTGCTAACCTTTTTTTCTCTTCCGCTTTTTTCTTCGCTTCGACTTGCTTCTTCACGTCTTCTTGACGCTTCTTTTCTTCAGCTTCCCGCTGTTTTCGATCAACTTCGGCTTGCTTCTGTTTCGCTCGCGCCTCTGCAGCAGCTGAGGGAGCAAAGGTGAGTTCAGTTGCCTGTATCACCACAACAGGTGGCGGCGTGATCGTTTTGGCCTCAGGTGAGACGGCAATAAAAAATGTCGATAACAGGATGATATGCAAGCCGATGGCGAGCATCAGGGGACGAATCAGATTCTCGCCCCGACGGTCCACTAGGGGGTCTCCGCGACTAAGCCGATGGATGTGACGCCAACGCCTTGCAGTGCGCTCATCACTTCCATCACGGTTCCATAGTCTAAACCCTGATCACCACGAAGCTGGACTGGAGTTCCTGGTTTTGCCGCGAGCACTTTCATCACGCGATCTTTAATGACGCCCAGACTCACCGCAGTCTCACCGTCCCCACCAATATTGATGAATAGCTGCCCTTGACCATTCATCGAAATCACCAGGGGTTCTTCGTCAGCATTGACCGGCAGCGGCTCAGTCGAGGCCTCTGGAAGCTCAATCGGCACTCCCGGAGTCAGCATTGGCGCGGTCACCATAAAGATCACCAACAACACCAACATCACATCAATGTAGGGCACCACATTGATCTCAGAGACCAGTCGTTTTCGATTCCGTCGCGACAAACGCGCCATCACTCACCCCGCTGATGGACGCGACGGTGCAGGATTGCGGCAAATTCGTCAGCGAAGTTTTCATAGGTCATCGCCAGACTATCCACCTTGGCGGTAAACCGGTTGTAGGCAATGACTGCCGGAATCGCTGCAAATAACCCAATCGCCGTTGCCACCAAAGCCTCCGAGATCCCCGGGGCGACAGTTGCAAGGGTCGCCTGCTTCACTGCAGCCAAACCTCGGAAGGAATTCATGATCCCCCAGACCGTCCCGAAGAGACCGATATACGGGCTGATCGAACCGACCGTTGCCAGAAATGGTAAATGGGCATCAAGGCGCTCTTCCTCTTTGGCTCGCGCGACACGCATTGCCCGGTGAACGCCTTCCATCACCGCATCCGGGTCTGATTTCACATCTTGGCGCAGTCGAGTAAATTCCTGAAAACCCGCTTTGAAGACAGCTTCAAGGCCGATTAAGTTGGGTGAATTCGCAACCTGCTTATAGAGGCCCACGAGCTCGGCACCACTCCAAAAGGTATCTTCAAACAATCGGGCATGTTTTTGCGCACGGGATAACACTCGAGTGCGCTGAAAAATGACCACCCAAGAAAAGACAGAAGCGAGGACCAGTGTCGCCATGACCAATTGAACGACTGGTCCGGCTTGCAACACGAGGCTAAGGATAGAGAGTTCTTCAGACATCAGTTTTCTCAATTGTCATGGTTAAAGTATTCATCAATGGTTCAGGCATCGCCCGAGGCTTTAAAGTATCCATAGTGACGGCAACAACTTCTACCTCTGCGTGCACCAAAAGGGCACCATCAGATTGTCGACGGGCTTCTTGCTCAAAAATAACACGTGTTCGACGTAGTGACTTCACTGCACAAGAAATCGCTAAACGATCGTCGAGTCGCGCAGGCTCTTGATAGCCGACGGAAACATGGCGCACCACAAAAATCAGGTTATGTTGAATCGTCTGTGACTGCTCGATCCCAATGCTTCGTAAAAAATCAGTCCGCGCACGCTCAAAGAATTTCAGATAATTACCGTAAAACACAATGCCACCGGCATCGGTGTCTTCAATATAGACCCGAACCGGGATCTCAAAGTGCATCAGGATTCCTGAAACAAGTCATCTGCCCCGCCTGCTAGTCCGACCACTTGATAACCAGCCTGTGTCAAGGTTCGACCACGAGGCGTTCGATGGAGGTAGCCTTGCTGAATCAAATACGGCTCGATCACTTCCTCGAGCGTACCGCGTTCTTCACCCAATGAGGTCGCGAGCGATTCAATCCCCACAGGACCTCCATTAAAATGATTGGCGAGGACCGACAATAGCTTGCGATCCATTTGGTCAAACCCACGCGCATCGACATGCAATAAGTTCAAGGCATCATCTGCAACTGGGTTGGTAATCACACCATCGGCCCGGACTTCAGCAAAGTCTCTCACCCGGCGCAAAAGCCGATTTGCGATCCGTGGGGTTCCACGAGAGCGCTTAGCGATTTCAAAGGCTCCATCGGCTTCACACTCCACCCCCATGAGATTGGCAGACCGGGCAACGATTTTCGCCAAATCGACTTCCGAATAAAATTCCAAGCGTTGCACGATCCCAAAACGATCGCGTAATGGACTGGTTAATAGTCCGGCTCGAGTGGTTGCACCGACTAAGGTAAATGGCGGCAAGTCTAATTTGATTGACCGCGCCGCTGGACCCTCGCCAATCATAATGTCGAGCTGATAATCCTCCATTGCGGGGTATAGTACTTCTTCGACAGAGGCCGACAGGCGATGAATCTCATCGATAAACAGCACATCACCGGCCTCGAGGTTGGTCAGAATTGCTGCTAAATCACCAGCACGCTCCATCACAGGACCCGAAGTTGATTTCAGCGAGGCACCCATTTCATGGGCGATAATATTGGCAAGAGTCGTTTTACCAAGCCCTGGTGGGCCAAAGATCAATGTATGGTCCAAGGGTTCGGCACGGTTTCTGGCGGCGTCAACAAACAGCTGCATCTGGTCACGCACTTTGGGCTGACCTTCATATTCCAAGAGCGTTTTCGGCCGAACTGCGCGTTCAATACGCACATCCTCTGGCAAAGACTCTCCTTCGATAATGCGTTCACTCATGGTTGACGTAACATCTGTTTGAGACTTGCTCTGATCAAATTCTCAGGTGTAGCTTCTGAGTCATTGGGTAATCGACCGATCGCTTTTCTTGCCTCAGTTTCCTTATAGCCAAGAGCGATCAAGCCAAGAACGGCCTCTTCAATCGGAGAGGCAGCATGATTGACGGTTGAGGTCCCGCTGGAGCTCATTCGGCCACGTAATTCAACAATTAATCGTTCTGCAGTCTTTTTGCCAATTCCGGGCAGACGGGTCAATGTCGCCACGTCATCACGCTCGACAGCCGAGGCCAGTTCATCACCAGACAACCCGGAAAGGACACCGATGGCGAGCTTCGGACCGACGCCTGAGATTTTAATTAAAATACGAAACGACTCGCGGTCTTCGTGAGTTAAAAACCCATATAAGAGTTGCGCGTCCTCACGAACGACAAAGTGTGTTTGCAGCGTGATTTGTTGCCCAACCGCTGGGAGTTCACACAACGTACTGATTGGGCATTCAACTTCATAGCCGAGGCCACCCACATCCACCAAGGCAGTTTGATGCTCGATTCCTAGCAGTATGCCGGTTATTCGACCGATCATTTCGGACTCTCCTTTAAGCGCCAACGGCTTCCCGAGCGCGAGCGCGATGACAACCGAAATCGCGCATCAGCACCCTCACCATCTTTACTGTACCCAGCGCAGAGCGCAATACCGAGTGCGTCCGCCGCATCCTCACCGGGATTCTCTGATAACCCGAGAATGCGTATGACCATGTTTTGCATTTGAGCTTTGCTCGCTTGCCCCTGCCCACAGATCGCCTGCTTGACAGTTTTGGCAGCGAATTCTTTGACGGGAATCGATGCAGTGCCTGCCGATAATAAAGCCACACCACGCGCTTGACCGAGCTTTAACGCTGATTGAAAGTTTTTCGCAAGAAAGACTTCTTCAACCGCGCATTCGGTAGGCTGAAGTCGATGAATCACATCCGCCAGACCTTGATGTAATATCAGCAACCGATCGGACATCGCACCAGAACCCAATGTCAGAATACCGGATTGCAAATAAGCAACATGGCTACCCTCCACTTCGATCACGCCCCATCCGGTTTTGATGGAGCCTGGATCGATGCCGAGGATTCTACGCATCAGGCCAAAGACTCAAGCAACTCGTCGGTGAAGTTCGCATTGGTATAGACGTTTTGCACATCATCCAAATCTTCAAGCATGTCGATCAATTTCATGACTTTCGGAGCACTCTCTTCGTCAAGTTCTGCGGTTGTTGAGGGAACCAAAGCCACCTCAGCCGCCAACACCTTAATACCAGCAGCAATCAGTGCATCTTTGACTTCAATCACATCATTTTGAGTGGTCGCAACATCAATCGAACCGTCGTCTTGAGTAATGACATCCTCAGCACCAGCTTCGAGAGCTGCTTCCATGACCGCATCTTCATCGGCATGTTCAATCAAAATCTGACCACGCTTGGTAAACAGATAGGCGACCGAACCATCAGTTCCAAGATTCCCTCCACACTTACTAAATGCGTGCCGAACTTCAGCCACAGTCCGATTTTTATTATCGGTCATCACTTCCACAAGAACAGCCACACCAGCGGCTCCATAGCCTTCGTAGGTGAGTTCTTCAACGTGATCGTTGTCGCCACCACCAGCGCCACGGTCAATCGCTCGCTGGATGGTGTCTTTAGTCATATTCGCTGAAAGCGCCTTATCAATGGCCGCTCGCAATCGTGGATTGTCCGAAGGCTCACCTCCACCCATCTTGGCCGCAACCGTGATTTCACGAATCAATTTCGTAAAAATCTTGCCGCGCTTGGCATCTTGCGCTGCCTTTTTATGTTTAATGTTGGCCCATTTACTATGACCTGCCATTACATCGTCTCCGTTTTATCCTGACGAATTCGCACACCAACTTCTTTTAACTGTTCTGCGCTCACAACCCCTGGGGCATCCGTCAATAAGCAGGTCGCGGATTGCGTTTTCGGAAATGCAATCACATCGCGGATCGACGTCGCTCCCAACATCAACATAACCAATCGATCCAAACCGAACGCCAAACCACCGTGTGGAGGTGCTCCGTAACGCAATGCATCCAATAAGAAGCCAAACTTCTCACGTTGCTCCTCAGCAGAGATATTCAACACATCGAAGACTGCCTGTTGCATGGCTTGATCATGAATCCGGATCGAGCCACCCCCCAACTCTGTGCCATTAAGAACCATGTCATAGGCGCGAGATAAAGCATCCAGCGGCTTGGTTTTCAATGTATCAGCATCGACTGTGGGTGCAGTAAATGGGTGATGCAGCGCAGCCACATGACCATCGCCTGCGTCTTCAAACATGGGGAAGTCCACGACCCACAAAGGCGCCCATTGATGCGTCAATAAATTCAGATCATGCCCGAGCTTGACACGCAGTGCACCTAAGCCATCGGAAACCACTCGCGTGGAGTCAGCGCCAAAGAACAAAATGTCGCCATCAACCGCATCGACACGCTCCATCAGCGCCATCACCACATCATCAGGCATAAACTTCAAGATCGGACTCTGCAGTCCCTCGAGACCTTCACTGAGCGCATTTACTTTCACCCAGGCTAAACCCTTCGCACCGTACTGACCGACAAACTTCGTGTAATCATCGATTTCTTTGCGTGAAATGGAGGCCCCGCCCGGAACCTTCAGAACCGTGACACGACCATTTGGGTCATTCGCTGGACCACTGAAGACCTTAAAATCAACTTTGGCCATTAAATCTTTAATATCAATGAGTTCCAAAGGAATTCGAAGATCGGGCTTATCACTTCCAAAACGAGCCATCGCCTCTGCATAAGGCATCCTCGGGAAGGCTCCTAAGTCAACGCCCATTTCAGCCTGAAATAACTCTCGAATCATCGACTCAGTCAAGCTCATCACCGCCTCTTCATCGGCAAATGACATCTCAAGGTCAATCTGTGTGAACTCAGGTTGCCGATCAGCACGAAGATCTTCATCACGGAAACATTTGGCAATTTGAAAATAACGATCCAGTCCCGCCACCATTAACAGCTGCTTAAAGAGCTGTGGCGACTGTGGCAAGGCGAAGAATTCGCCCTTATGAACTCGCGAAGGAACCAAATAATCACGCGCACCCTCAGGGGTAGCACGCGTCAGAACCGGTGTTTCGGTATCCACAAAACCATGACCCGCCAAAAAATTACGAACAAAGGTCGTAACTCGCGAGCGGAGCATTAAATTCTCGAGCATTTCTGGTCGACGAAGATCCATATACCGATGCTTCAAGCGGACTTCCTCACCCACCTTGGCGTGCTCATCCAATTGGAACGGTGGTGTGTCAGCGGTATTGAGCACCTTGACTTCACGACCTAAGACTTCAATTTCACCAGTCGGCATGTCTGCGTTCACTGTTCCCTCAGGTCGAGCGCGCACCAGTCCTGTAATCTGCATCACCCACTCTGATCGTGCTCGATCCGCAGTCGCAAAGGCGTCTTTGGTATCGGGATCAACGACCACTTGAAGGAGTCCCTGCCGATCTCGCAGGTCAAGAAAGATCACTCCGCCATGGTCACGGCGGCGGTGAACCCAGCCGCAAACAGTGATTGTGTCACCGATGTGCTTGGCGTTGAGTTCGCCACAGTAGTGGGTGCGCATGAATACTAATTCCTTTTTCAATAGGCCTAGGCGGCCGATTCCGTTTTGCTAGATGCGGGTTTTTTCGGTTCAGATGCTTTGTCTGAAGCCGCAGGCTTGTCGGCTCCTGAGGATTGACCGTCGCCAGACAAGTTTTTCTTTTTCTCACCGGTTTTAAAGTCGGTTTCATACCAACCGCCACCGGTTAGACGAAAACCCGCCGCACTGATTTTTTTCTTCAGCTCAGGCTGGCCACACTCCGGGCAGTCAACTAACGGTGCGTCGGACAATTTTTGTAATGCATCATGCGATTGCCCGCATGCAGAACACTGATATTCATAAATTGGCATATCGACCTCGACCAAATACTCGCCAAAAACGTGAAAGTATACCGATCCTTGGACCATCCAAGAACCCGAATTTCAAAATTGGGGCGATCGACTGAAGTTAAAGATCTGTCTCCTCATCGACAAGGTGTTCAAGGAGAAGCGTCAAGGCCGCCAAAACGGTGCCATGGCGAACCGCTGATCGGTCGCCATCCAAAGTCAGCTTCTGGCTGAATACACCCTCGGAATCTGCCACTGAAATCCAAACGGTACCAACCGGCTTCTCCTCAGATCCACCGTCTGGTCCAGCGATCCCAGTCGTCGAAATCGCCCAGTCACTGCCGCTTAAACGCCGAATCGACAGCGCCATCTCTGAAGCAACTTCCTCACTCACTGCGCCAAAAGACAGCAACGTCTCGTGACTCACCCCAAGTAGATCAGTTTTGATGGCATTGGCGTATGCCTGAATACCGCCCAAAAAATACCGCGATGATCCTGATTGCTCCGTCAAGGCCGCGCCCACGAGTCCACCTGTGCAACTCTCGGCCACTGACACCGTCTGCTGACGAGCAAGTAGTTGCTCGTGCACGTTGTTTAACACCATCAAAAGATCTGAAGTCATACACCAATCCATGTCTTTTCTTTAGAATGCCATGATGGATCAAAAAGCCCCACTGTCTCAGCACACTCCCATGATGCAGCAATATTTAGCGATCAAGGATGATTATCCGACATCGCTGGTGTTTTATCGCATGGGCGATTTTTATGAATTGTTTTTCGATGATGCCAAAGTGGCGGCGCAAGTGTTGGATATTACGCTCACCAGCCGCGGCCAATCTGCAGGCGAACCGATCCCAATGGCGGGGGTTCCTTATCATGCCGCGGAAAACTATCAAGCTCGGTTGTTAAACGCAGGACTCGCCGTCGTGGTCTGTGAGCAAGTCGGGATTCCTGGAGAATCCAAAGGACCGGTCGCTCGTGAAGTCACCCGGATTTTGACACCGGGAACAGTCACTGATGAAGCCTTCGTCGAATCTGGCCAAGAACTTTGGGTGGCTGCACTGAATACGCACGGTCTGACATATTCGGTGGCTCTCGGATCCGTCTCACGCGGAGAAATATTAATTTACGATCAACTGTCCAAGCAGGCCTTCGATAGTCTGATCACACGAGTTGAACCAAAAGAGTGCCTTACCCAAGACGCAGATCTCTTCCACACCGAGACCCGCCAAGTCATGGTTCCTGCGTGGCATTACACGCTCGATCAGTTATCGCGTGAACTCGATCGCACCTATCAGGTCAAGGATGCGCGCGGTGTTGGCTTAAGCGATGTCAGTGATCAAGGTCTGGAAGCGACCGCAGCACTTCTGACCTATTTGCATGACACGCAACGCACCGAATTGATGCATTTTTCTCGGCCTCAGTTGGTTCGCGACGATGACCGAGTCGTTTTGGATCAAACCACGCAAAAAAATCTGGAGTTAACCCGTACATTAAGGGGAGATCGTAAACACACCTTGCTTTGGGTCCTCGATCAAACCTCAACAGCCATGGGTAGTCGAGAATTGTCTCGCTGGATCACAACTCCTTTCCGAGATTCGACCATCCCGCAACAACGACTTCATCATATTCGAGCACTCATCGGATCCGGCTTCACTTCGGTGATCAACCATCATCTCAAACGCATCGGGGATCTGGAACGGATTGTCGCCCGAATTGGTCTGAAGTCCGCACGACCACGAGATCTGACTCGATTGCGCGACAGTCTCAATGAACTGCCTGAACTGCAGTGTCGACTGACACAATCCGATGAAGCTTCTATTCAGGCACTTGGCCTACGCATCACCTTGTTGGAGTCTGTGAAAACTCTGCTACACAAGGCGCTCGAGAGTGAACCCTCTGTTATCATCAGCGCCGGTGGCGTCATTCGCGAAGGCTATGATGCTGAACTCGATCAATTACGACGTTTTTCTCGCGACGCCTCAAGTCTGTTAACCGACATGGAGGACGCCGAGCGCACCACCTCGGGGATCAATAGCCTGAAGCTCGGCTATAACCGCGTTCATGGATATTACTTTGAAATCTCCAAGGCCACGTTGGCGACTCAAGAGGCGCCGTTGCACTTCCAACGACGGCAAACACTCAAAAATGCTGAGCGCTTTACGACCCCTGAACTCAAAACCTTTGAAGACAAAGCTTTATCGGCGGAAAGCCAGGCTTTAAGCCGAGAACGCCATCTGTACGAGGCATTATTTGACCCATTGATGGATGCGATATCTGACCTCAAACACTTAACACAGACGCTCGCGGAACTTGATGTCCTCAACAGCCTAGCCTTGGTCGCAAGTCATGAACGCTGGGTCGAACCAGTTCTTTCAGACACGATTGAAGTCAACATCCTTCAAGGACGTCACCCGGTCATCGAAAAAGCCAACGCTGATCCTTTCGTTCCAAACGATGTCCACTTAGACGCCAATCAGTCTCTCTCGCTCATCACTGGCCCCAATATGGGCGGTAAGTCGACTTACATGCGACAGACAGCACTCATTGCTCTTCTGGCCCGCATCGGTAGCTTTGTTCCTGCCGACCAGGCATCGATCGGCCCCATTGATCGGATTTTCACTCGAATTGGCGCCTCTGATGATCTCGCCGGAGGACGGTCTACATTTATGGTCGAAATGACAGAGACCGCGGCGATTTTGGCGGAAGCGACCGATCAATCGCTGGTCTTGATGGATGAAGTCGGTCGCGGCACAAGCACCTTTGATGGATTAGCTCTGGCCTGGGCATCGGCTGAAGCACTGGCCAAACATCGAGCACTCACGCTGTTTGCCACACACTATTTCGAATTAACGCATTTACCGGACTCAGAACCAACCGCTTTCAATGTGCACCTCACTGCGCAAGTCAGTGGCGATCACATCGTTTTTCTTCACCGGGTGATGAGCGGGCCAACCTCACAGAGTTATGGTTTGCATGTTGCCAGACGAGCGGGTGTTCCAGACCATATCATTGGGCGTGCCGCCTCTTATCTCGCCGAACTCGAATCACAACAGGTGGCCCTGAATCAAACTCAAGCGCCACAAGCAGATCTTTTTCATCAACCGCCAGACCCACTGGTGACACAGCTTTCTCATATCGATCCGGACGATTTATCACCGCGAGAAGCCTGGTCCACCCTCGAGGCACTGGTTTTAAAAGCTCGTGAGTCACTTGGCGATTCCGACACAAACGCATAGAATCTTGGCCGCGCAAAGGAGAGACCCATGACATTTGTTGTTGTCGATAACTGTATCCGCTGTAAATACACAGACTGTGTCGAAGTCTGTCCCGTGGATTGTTTCTATGAAGGCCCAAACTTTCTTGTGATCAACCCTGATGAGTGCATTGACTGTGCACTCTGCGAGCCTGAGTGCCCGGCAGGCGCGATCTTATCTGAGGATGAGTTGTCTGAAGATCAAAAGGCGTTTATCGAAATCAACGACGAGTTATCGCGTGTCTGGCCAAATATTACTGAGAAAAAAGACCCACTCCCCGATGCCGACGAGTGGGACGGAGTGGCCAATAAAATTGACCATCTCGATCGCGGTTAATTTAATCCAGAATGGCAACATCAGCAGGAATACGTCCCGATTCGACCATCCGGCGCAGGAGTCGTAGGGCCTCAACCTGAATCTGACGAACCCGCTCACGTGTGGTGCCTAAGCGTTCGCCGATTGCGGAAAGGGTTTCACAATCACGGCCATCGAGACCATAACGTCTCATCAAGACCATCCTCGGGAGATCTGGTAGCAGGTTCAACCAAGCGGCAACGTTTTCACGGTCTTGTTGACTGACGACCGAAGCCTCCGGTGAGGGCTCATCAGACTCCAATAAATCGACCCCAGTGGCTCCGTCCAGATTCTCAATGGGTTGATCCAAAGAAATGATCTGCTCAGCGGGGTTGAACCAATGATTGAGGTTACGTTTGGCATAGCCTGGCAAGGTCTCATTTTCCAACTCTCGCGCTTTCCGCTCTTGTCGGATCTCTCGCTGCTTATGAATCGGAGTTCGGACGGTTTTGGCTTGATTCATTAAGGCTCGCTCCACCGCCTGCCGAATCCACCAGGCAGCATAGGTTGAAAAGCGATAGCCCATTTCTGGGTCATATTTATCAACAGCCCGCATCAGGCCAAGATTGCCCTCTTCCACTAAATCAGCGACATCAAGTCCTCGGCCGCGATAACGGCCAGCGATGCTAATGACGAGCTTTAAGTTACGCTCAATGAATTCAGACCGCGCTTGAAAACAGCCTTGTTGAACTTGCCGACCAAGCTCAAGTTCGTCTTGAGCGGTCATCAGCTCATGCTGATTTAAGTGGTTGAGATAACTGGCATTCGAGAGTGAATCAATCATAACGATCTCCTTGTCGTGGGAGCTCAGTTATAACGGGGCCTCAGAGTCGAGTGTGATGGACTGAAGGGCTAAGACGTGCGCTTAGGTAGCAGTGATACCGGATTGATCGGCTTCCCTTGTTTTCGGATCTCAAAGTGGAGTTTCACACGATCGGTTCCAGTTGAGCCCATCTTGGCGATCACTTGACCGACCGTCACCACATCACCAACTGTCACACTTAAGCTCTGGTTGTGGCCATACGCACTCAATAACTTCCCTTCGTGGCTGATGATCACCAAATTTCCGAAGCCGACCAGACCATCGCCAGCGTAGACGACACGACCACTCGCGGCGGCTTTGACAGGCGTCCCGACCTGCCCGCCTAACTGAAGGGAGCGACTGAATCGTGTCTTGTCCGAATACGCCTCGAGGACTGGTCCACTGACAGGCCACTGCCAACCGGTCAACTGCGGGACTGGTGTTGCTTTAGCCTTTGGCTTCGGTGGTTGCTTGACAGCCGGTTTCGATGCTTCCTTCGGCTTCGGCTTCGGCTTCGGTGTCTGAACCGGTTCTGGCTCGGCCTTGATCACCGGAGGCGTCAGTCGTTTCGGTGCTGGTTGCACCTCAGGTTCGGGCTCTGGGGGGATGTCACCTTTCAACTTTAACGATTGACCCGGCTGAATCAGGTCAGAGCGCAGTTGATTGCGGCGTTTTAAGAGATCCGGGTCTTGCTCAAAACGCCAGGCAATGGAAAACAACGTATCCCCACGTCGCACCACATAACTGGATCCGGCTTCTTCAGCATCGAGATTACCGGCGTCGATGGTTGTCACTTTGGGTTGAATACGCTCGAGTGGACGACCCAGATGATCGGTCGGCACTTCATAGGGTGCAGAGCAACCCGCGAGCATGCACACAATCCAGAGTCGTTTCATCGAATGGAAGGCCCCTTCTGCGCTGAAAATGTCAACGCCAATGATGCCAAAAGGTATCCAAAAACCCCACATGCAAATGGAATCCAAAACATTTCACTGCTGGGGACCAGCAACAGCAAGGCACCGTCATCAGCTGCTCCTTGCCAAGGCCAGACTCGGACCAAAGCGCCAAAAACCACACCGGTTAAAGCACTCAGTACCTCGGTGTGATAGCGCGCGAGCAATGCTTTCAGAGCGTGCGCCATCGACAAAATTCCAAACGCACCACCGCTGATGAATAACGCCAAAATGGTCAGATCAAAATCAGTCACCGCGCCAATTAATGCCGGATATAGCCCGGTTAACAGCAGCAAAAAACTCCCTGAAATCCCAGGTAATAGCATTGCTGACAAAGCCATAGCTCCGGCGAAAGGCCATACCCAGAGTTCAGGGTCAGCGGACTGTGGCGTTTGCAAACCCAGAATCAGAGCAATGATGATCCCAACACCGAGCCACGCCCAATCTTTGCCGCGCATTGAGCCCCGAAGATCGGACAACAGCGCAATCCCCATGGCGACCACCAGTCCAAAAAAGAATCCCCAAACGCGCTCAGGTACCGTATCCAGCCAATCCTTGATCCAATGCGACACGGTGATTAAGGCCATCAGTATGCCAGCCACCAAGGGCACAACAAAACCTCCATCGAGTCGCACCCAGAGGCCCTTGATCCCCTGTTGTCGAAACACTGTCCAAAGCGCTGGTGTGATTGATGTCAAAACCGCAAGCCATCGCTCGTAAATCCCCGTGAGGAAAGCCACTGTCCCACCAGAGACCCCGGGCACTGCGTCGGCTGCACCCATCGCCAAACCGCGCAACCAAATTGACCACCAGCTCACTGCAGACCCGCCAGAGCAGGAACGAAGAACGCGGTATCCAATGGGGTTTCCTCGATCGAGTCACCATCACGACGATAGAGAATCAATTGTTGCTTCTGGCCCAAGCCGACCGGAGCAATCAGTCGGCCACCATCAGCGAGTTGATCAAACAGGCTCTGAGGGACCGCTTCGGGACAAGCAGCCAAAATAATGCCATCAAAGGGCGCGAATTCTGGCCAACCAAGGAGACCATCACCATGCCGAATCACGACATTCTCAAGCTCGAGCGTATCCATGCGTTTCCGAGCCTCAGTTGCCAGTGGTGTGATCCGCTCTATGGCGAATACCTGCTCTGCCAAGTGGGCTAAGAGTCCTGTCTGAAATCCCGAGCCCGCACCAACTTCAAGGACACGACCCAATTGCCGTCCACCGCGCAAGAGTTCCAGCATACGAGCGACTACTGAAGGCTGAGAGAGCGTTTGCTGATGCCCAAGTGGTAATGTCACATCGCTATAGGCGGAATCAGCCACTGCTGGATCCACAAACAAATGCCGTGGGACGCGACGAAATGCATCCAACACAAAAACATCGTTGATCCCTAAATCTCCCAGCGTCTCCACCAAGCGACTTTGACCACGCTCATGTAGCAGTCCGTGCATGTGCCTCCTGCAAATCCCCTAATTCGTTTAATACCGCTGTGGCAAACGAGCCCTTGGGCAACCAGAACGATAACTCGAGTGTATTCTCTGATCGTCCGGCGTCCAAATGCTTCGGCAAGACTCTGACGGCTCGTCGATCCTCATCCCGAAATACACCCTGCATCCAGTCCAGAAGCTCAGGGTCGGTTCCTAACACCACCGCCTCAGACTCCGCCTGTAACGCCGATGTTTTTGATTGTTTCCCAGCCATCGGTGCCGTTGGATCCAAGGCTCCAGAAGCAATCCGAGACAGCACGCTGGGCAGTTCATCTGCAGTCACCGCAAAATGGCTGCCGCGTCCGGCTAAAGACACCACGTCACCCACTGTGACTGCGAGCCATTGATCGGACTCAATCCGATCCGCAAGCACGGCATTAAATCCTGCTGAGCGAGCTGCAGAGGCTGCCATACCGTCTTTCGGATGCAGTCGACGACGCCCCTTCGGATCACGTCGCGCAAGACGTCTGGCGGCATCCAAATTCGATCCCGATCGCCCAAATCGCTGCAACCCGAAATAATTTGGCACGCCATGTTCTCGACAGTGTTGAAGTCGTTCTTCAAGCTCGCCGACGACCTCACCCTGAAGTCTCAGCCGAAACTCGTTGCCAGCCAATTGTCCGATCTTTAATTTTCGCTGATGGCGAGTCAGCCGTAGGACTTCGAGTTGTGCATCCACCACACCTTCGTCAATCTCAGCGGTCTCAGGAAGGCTGATCCATTGCGTCGCCAGAGCATGGGTATCTTTCTTGCCTGCGTACCCTAAATCCTTCCGTGAGACTCGGGCGACCGTTGCTAAACGTGAGACTGCCTCGTCGGTGGAAATCCCTTGCTTACGAATCAAAGCCCAATAATGGGGGCCAGTCCCTTCGGGCTCATAACCCAAGTCCTCAGTCACCACGAAGTCATCGGCGACCGACCGATAGTGACCTTGAAAGACCACGTCTCCATGAGCTTTTGGCAACAGCGACAGTGCGATGGATCGCTGTCCGTAAATCAATGAGCTCAATGCGCGCGCATCAATACAGAAGCCATCACAGCGATTCCTTCGCCACGACCGATAAATCCGAGTTGCTCAGTGGTCGTTGCCTTCACAGAGATCTGATCAACCACGGTCTCCAAAACATCCGCGATACACTGACGCATGGTCTCTCGAATCGGTGCGATTTTGGGAACTTCACACAAGATCGTGACATCCAAGTTTGAAACAGAATATCCCTTCGCAAGACACAAGCGGCGTACTTCTCGGGTCAACTCAGCAGAGTCTGCACCTTGAAAGCTCGCGTCTGTATCGGGGAAGAGCTGCCCAATATCACCCAAGGCCAGGGCGCCGAGCATTGCATCCATGATCGCATGCAACACGATATCGCCATCACTATGGGCGACGACTCGATGCGCACAAGGCACCCATAATCCGCCCAAGGTCATGCCATCACCAGCTTCGATCCGATGAACATCAAATCCTTGTCCGATACGAATCACGCGGATCTCTCCTCTCGAGCAGTCAACAGGGCCTCAATCAATTCCAAGTCCTCCGGATAGGTCAACTTGATATTGGACCGCCGCCCACGAATGAGCCATGGCAAACTTCCCTCTGCCTCCATCGCTTGTGCTTCATCAGTCACGACGAACCCTGATGTTCGTGCGCGAACCAGTGCCTCCATTAACTCCCCAAGCCGAAAGACCTGTGGTGTCATGGCATGCCAAAGGCCGGTCCGATCGAGAGTTTCTGCAATACAGCTATCGGATTCTTCAGGGCAACGACCGATTTGATCAACCCGCTTTAAGGTATCTGCCGCCGGGACACCTAAGACCGCGCCGGGGCAAGCTGGTGCATCAATTGCATCGCGCAAAGCGTGCAATTCATTTTGAGTAATCAATGGACGCGCCGCATCGTGAACAAACACCCAGTCATTCTGATCCGCGCCTTGCGCGACGATCCATTCGAGTCCTGCACGGACGCTGTCGGCTCGCTCTTGGCCACCCACAATCGCCACAATCCGATCATCAGCCGCAGCGGTCAGATCATGGAACCGTGAATCTTCCGATGGGACTGGAACCACAATGGTTTCAAACGCATGAAATTTCAAAAACGCATGCAATACGTGATCTAAGACCGCCATCCCAGCGACTGTCATGTATTGCTTGGGCACTTGCGATCCAAACCGCAGTCCTCGACCTCCAGCTGGGATCACCGCCCAGAACTTACTCACTCGGCAAGTCCCCTTTAGGCAACAGCCGAACGAAGGTCTCACCGTCTTTGACGTACCCAAAGCGAGACCGAAGCAATTCTTCGATAGCCTCGGGATCGTTCTTTAATGCGTTGATTTCAGCGACAAGCTCATCATTCCGCGAGGTGAGTCGTTGATTGGCAGCTTCTTGTTTGTGTAGTTCATCCGTGAGTCGCTGCAATTCTGAAATTGACCCTGTGCCAAACCACAACTGGTATTGAGACAGACCCAATAGAATCGCAAGACCGACGAGGACAAACTTACCGGTCATGATTGCCCAAAAATGGCTCCGCGGCCGGCATATTTGGCGTTCGAGCCAAGAGCCTCCTCGATTCGGAGCAGTTGGTTATATTTCGCCACTCGGTCAGAACGGCACAGCGATCCAGTTTTAATTTGACCGGCAGACGTCCCAACCGCTAAATCCGCAATGGTGGTGTCCTCTGTTTCGCCAGAACGATGCGAAATCACTGCGGTATAACCCGCTTTCTGAGCCATGCCAATGGCATCCAAAGTCTCAGACAAGGTGCCAATTTGATTAAATTTAATCAAAATCGAATTGCCAACACCCTCTTCAATCCCTCGATTTAAGATATTGGTATTGGTCACAAATAAGTCATCACCAACCAATTGACAACGCGAACCCAAGGTTTTCGTCAAGTACGCCCAGCCGTCCCAATCGCCCTCGTCCATTCCATCTTCAATCGACGCGATCGGATAGGCATCACAAAGTCCGCCGAGGTAATCGGCAAACCCTTCCGAATGAAATGCACGCCCCTCACCAGCAAGATCGTATTGGCCATCTCGGAAAAATTCACTCGCAGCACAGTCCAAGGCCAATGTAATGTCATCCCCAAGCTCATATCCAGCATTCGCGACAGCCTTCGCAATCACCGCTAGCGCCGCTTCATTGGATGGCAAATTCGGAGCAAAACCACCCTCGTCACCGACGGCCGTATTCATCCCTTCGGCAATTAACACCTTTTTCAGATGATGAAAGATCTCAGCACCCATGCGAAGCGCTTCGGAAAAGCTGGTCGCGGAAACCGGCTGAATCATGAATTCCTGAATATCAACATTATTATCAGCATGCTCACCACCGTTGAGGATATTCATCATCGGCACTGGAAGCGTTAAGGGCTCGGTATTGCCGTGTAGATTCGCAATGTGCTGATAAAGCGGCATATGCTGGTCATCAGCGTGAGCACGCGCCGCCGCTAACGACACAGCAAGCATCGCGTTCGCCCCAAGCTTGGCTTTATTGTCAGTCCCATCCAGAGCAATCATCGCATCATCAATCTCGCGTTGCTTGGCAGCATCCATACCCACCACACGCTCAGCGATCGCGCCATTCACGTTAGCCACGGCGTTGAGCACTCCTTTGCCAAGATATCGACTGTCATCGTGGTCACGGAGTTCAAGTGCTTCACGGGAGCCTGTGGATGCACCCGATGGGGCACAAGCACGACCGATCACACCAGATGCTAAAACCACATCAGCTTCCACTGTCGGGTTACCGCGAGAGTCCATTACTTCACGGCCAATTACTTTGACGATTGCAGTCATTACGCGTTGGTCTCCAAGATATCGAAGGATTTCACAAGGCCGTCAATGGCCTTTAACTGAGAAAGAAACGGCTCTAATTTATCCAGTGGCAAAGCCGATGGCCCATCACATTTCGCACTTGACGGATCTGGATGGGATTCTAAAAACAGTCCAGCCAAGCCAACCGCGATTCCGGATCGCGCAAGCTCAGTCACTTGCTCGCGACGACCATCTGCTGAATCAGTTCGCCCACCTGGCTTCTGCAGTGCGTGGGTCACATCAAAAATCACTGGCACTTGCATGTGTTTCATGATGCCAAATCCGAGCATATCGACCACCAAATTATTGTAGCCAAAGCTTGAGCCCCGCTCACACAGGATCACCTGATCATTACCAGCCTCGGCACACTTGTTGATGATGTGTTGCATTTCATGCGGAGCTAAAAACTGTGCTTTTTTCACATTGATGATGGCTCCGGTTTCTGCCATCGCCACCACTAAATCCGTTTGCCGCGACAGAAATGCAGGCAATTGGATCACATCACAGACTTCAGCCGCGGCTCGCGCCTGCGTCGGCTCGTGAACATCCGTGATCAGCGGCACATCAAAATGTGCTTTGATATCGGCCAACCAAGTCAAACCTTGCTCAAGACCCGGTCCCCGAAAACTTGTGACGCTGGACCGGTTCGCCTTATCGAAACTTGCCTTAAACACATAGGGAATCTCAAGCTTCTTGCAGACCGCGACGTACTGTTCTGCTATCTCAAATGCAAGCTCTCGGGATTCAAGCACATTCATGCCACCAAACAGCATCATCGGATGACTATTGGAACAGGGCATTCCCTGAATCTCGATCACCGACTTCATGAAAATAAGCTCTCTTTTTCGCCCGCCTTGGAGTAGGTGACGGCGGCTTCCACAAAACTCGTGAACAGTGGATGTCCATCACGCGGGGTGGAAGTAAATTCTGGATGGAACTGACAGCCCACAAACCAGGGATGATCATCCACTTCAACCACTTCAACCAATGAGTTATCGGTTGAGCGCCCTGCAATTTTCAGCCCAGCCGCCTGCAAGCGCTCAAGGTAATCATTATTGAATTCCCAGCGATGCCGATGCCGTTCACTGACCACATCAGCCCCGTAGACTTCAGCCACTTTCGAACCCGGAGTCAGACGGCACTCTTCAGCACCCAAGCGCATGGTGCCACCCAGATCACTGTCTTCGGTTCGAATCTCACGTGTTCCGTCTGCTTTCGTCCACTCGGTAATGAGTGCAATCACCGGATGCTCAGCAGTGGGCTCAAACTCGCTCGATGTTGCTCCATCAAGATCTGCCACATGGCGTGCAAATTCGATGACAGCGGCTTGCATGCCAAGGCAAATCCCCAAATATGGAATTTTATTTTCCCGCGCATGGCAAACCGCAGCAATTTTGCCTTCCATTCCACGTTCGCCAAATCCACCTGGAACCAAAATCGCATCAACTCCGTCGAGTAATTGCAGCCCGCGTTTCTCGATGTCTTCCGAATCGATGTATCGGAAATTCACCCGAGTCCGCGTCTGAATTCCCGCATGGATGACAGCTTCAATCAGTGATTTGTATGCATCAAGCAGATCCATGTATTTTCCAACCATGGCAATTTCCACCGATTTCAGTGGATTCAAATGTGCATCAACCACCCGCACCCATTCGCTCAGATCAGCATCTGCACACTCAAGACTCAACTTATCAACGATTAACTGATCCAATCCCTGCTCATGCAGCATGATCGGGATACGATAAATCGAATCCGCATCTTTCAATGGAATGACGGCACGCTCTTCAACGTTGGTGAATAGTGCGATTTTTTTTCGGCTTGAGATGTCCACTTCATGATCTGAGCGACAAATTAATACATCCGGTTGCAGACCAATCGAGCGCAACTCTTTGACTGAGTGCTGGGTCGGTTTGGTTTTGGTTTCACCGGCTGTTGCGATGTAGGGGACGAGAGTCAAATGCATCAATAACGCACGTGAAGACCCCAATTCCTGGCGCAACTGACGGACGGCTTCCAAAAATGGCAGTGATTCAATGTCACCGACAGTTCCACCGATTTCAACGATCGCGACATCCGCGTCCTGAGCCCCATCAATGATCTTGTGCTTGATTTCATCGGTGATGTGAGGAATGACTTGGACCGTTCCACCCAAGTAGTCACCACGGCGCTCTTTACGCAACACGTCTTCATACACACGACCAGCGGTGAAGTTATTCCGTTGTGTCATGCGTGTTCGAATGAACCGTTCGTAATGACCCAGATCCAGATCCGTTTCCGCGCCATCATCGGTGACAAAGACTTCACCGTGCTGAAAAGGACTCATGGTGCCTGGATCAACATTGATATAAGGGTCCAGTTTCAACATGGTGACCTTGAGGCCCCGGGCCTCTAAAATCGCACCAAGCGAAGCGGCAGCTATTCCTTTACCGAGCGAAGACACCACCCCGCCGGTCACGAACACGAATCGATTCATGTTGACCTACAATCCTTTTGGTAAGCCCGCCAACAGAGCGACGGAAACATCAGTTAGGGATGGGTGATTAGGATACAGGGGAACACGCTGTATTCCTAGGGACAAAGCGCCACTGCCATTGCAACGAATGCGGAATCAAACTCTGCTCACGACAATCGACCTGACCCCAACCAACGATTTGATCAGCAATGGCAATCAACGGCGTCCGTTGTCGCGACCAGGGTGGAATACTGTGCGCTTGTGCCAATTGCTTTAAACTTTGCATCGGTCGCTTTCTACCGAGCCGAAAACTGCGCCCTTGGACACCCCAATACACCGCGATATCTTCAGATGCTGCACCTGTCGATAAGCTCAATACCCCATTGGGAAAACGAATCTCCTTGGTTTGGTTGGGCTCCATTTTTCCGACCCACTCGACTTCCTCAGACGCCTCATCACCAAGCTTCTGCCAATCAACCCAATACAATTGATTGGCCCACTTCCGAATCGTCACATCAGGTCCGATCGGTATCTCAGGCAAGCGATCGTCAGCGGCTTCCACACATTGACGTGCAAATTCGGCAATTTGCAACGCCGATGGTGCGAAGCGCCCGTGCGCTTGTGCAAAAAAACGCAATTGCCAAGCAATCAAGGTCTCTGTCGCGGCGACCTCAACCGATTCGATGCCTAAGACCGGAAGTCGACCACCGAGAGTTTCTCCGGCCTGAAAAACACGGTCTGTGGCACGCTTTGATAACAACAGCAGTTGCTCTCGCACTTGAGGCGCAACACGGCATAACGCAGGCAAAAATTGAAGACGGATGTAATTGCGTAAAAACGCGGAATCTTGATTGGAGGGATCGGTGACGTGCTGAAGGTTTCTAGACACCAAGACTTGCTTCAATTGCTTTCGCGATAACGACAACAGAGGACGAATCAAGAGCCCCTGGCCGAATGGACGCATGACTGGAATTCCAGCTAAGCCGATCAAACCCGAACCCTGCGACAGCCGAATCAACAGCGTTTCGACCTGATCATCGCGATGATGGGCGGTCATCACCACATCACCGGATTGCACATCACTCATCACCGAGTCATAGCGTGCCTTCCGTGCTCTTGCCTCAAAGTCTGGACCCATTTCAAGCGCTAGCCGATGAGCTTTGAACCCAAAATCGCGGCGCCGAGCTTCAGTCGCGACAAAGCTTAACCAGTCATCCGCAGCAGCGATTACGCCATGATGGCAATGATGCACAATCACTACTCGCGGAACGATCTTGGCGAAATCAGACACCAAAGCCAGAAGTGCCATTGAGTCTGCGCCACCGCTGATCATCAGATGGACCCGATGATCAGGCCCCGGCCAGTGCGGCCTGATTAGCCCCTCAGCTGCGACCGACACCGAATTGCATCAATCGTTGATATCGAGACTCTAACAACTGCTCAGCCGATAAACTGCTTAAGATATCCAACTGCGCTTCGATGGCATCGCCAAGGGCTGTCGCCGCTTGCTCTGGCGCACGATGCGCCCCACCAAGCGGTTCTCGGATCAGTTGATCCACTAAACCGAGGGAGAATAAACGATCCGCTGTGATCCCCATCGCTTCAGCAGCTTCTGGTGCATGCGCTGCACTCTTCCATAAAATCGACGCGCAACCCTCAGGTGAAATCACCGAATAAGTCGAAAACTCGAGCATCAAGAGCTTATCGCAGACGCCGATCGCCAATGCACCACCTGATCCACCTTCACCAATCACTGAGGTGACAATCGGTGTTTTCAGCCGCGCCATGACCGCGAGACTTTTCGCAATGGCTTCGCTTTGCCCACGTTCTTCAGCATCGATTCCTGGATAAGCACCCGGTGTGTCGATCAAGGTCAACACCGGCATCTGAAAGCGTTCTGCCATCTGCATCAGACGCTGGCCCTTGCGATAACCTTCCGGACGTGGCATCCCAAAATTCCGAGCAACTTTTTCTTTGACGGTCCGTCCTTTTTCATGACCAATCACCATCACGGGACGACCACGAAATTCACCGATACCGCCAACCAGGGCTTGATCATCACCAAACAAACGATCGCCATGTAACTCATCGAAACCATCAATCAGATGTTTGACGTAATCAAAGGTGTAGGGACGCTTCGGATGACGTGCAAGCTGTGCTTTTTGCCAAATCGTGAGATCCGAAAAAATCTTTTCCGTTAGCGATTTGGATTTCGTCTGCAAACGCGCAACTTCTTCTGCGATATTGATTCCAGATTCTGTCGACAGATGTTTCAACTCATCGATCTTCGAATCAAGATCAGCAATGGGTTGTTCAAAATCGAGATAGTTTGGATTCATGCGCGTTTTTGGGTCCTTGCAGCAAACTCAAGTTGCACTCGATCTTGACCGAGCAACTCCTGTAAATCCAGTAGCAGTGAATCATTCGGGTGCACCTGATACTGCTCACCCAAGACCACTTCGCCACTGGCGTCGACGGCATTGTACGCGATTACGATCGGACACTCACCGCCCAAATGCGGTTGAATCTTGGAAAGCAAGGTCTCGGCAAACGCGGGCACGCGCGTCTCCAAATGAATCTTCAGTCCTGATGCTGACTCTTTTCGCGCATTCTCTAGGGTCTCCACCTTGTTCGCACGCATCTTCAACCCGTTGGTGAACTCATCAAAACTCACATCACCCTCAATCACAACTAAGGAGTCGTCAGCGAGTTTGTCACGACAATCAGCAAATAAATCAGCAAACACCGTGACATCCATTCGAGCAGTTCGATCATCAAGCGTGACGATACCGAAAGACTCTCCTCGTTTATTGCGAATCACACGAAGACCGACAATCAGACCAGCAACCCGCACACTGTCCCTCGTTCTCTCGAGATTCTCGAGCGCTTTCGCCCCCAATCCCTTGAGATCATCTGCGTACCAATCAATGGGATGTCCAGTCAGATACAGACCGAGCGTTTCTTTTTCACCACGCAAGACGTCGCGCTCGGTCCAACGCACGGTCTGTCGATGATGCTGATAGGGGTCGGCGCTTGACGCAGTCCCTGACTCTGCCCCTAAGCCAAATAAATCGTCCATGCCGACAGCTTCATTCCGGGCTTCCTGATCTGCCTGACCAATGGCATCCTCAAGCGACGCCATCAGCACCCAACGTGGCTCGTCAAGCGAGTCAAAGGCGCCAGCACGGATCAGCGCCTCAAGCGCTCGGCGATTCACTTTACTGGTGCCCACCCGACGACAGAAATCAAACACATCACTAAATGGACCATCGTCTGTGCGCGCCTCAACCAACTGGCCAATCGGACCTTCACCGAGCCCTTTGATCGCACCTAAGCCATAAATGATTTCGCCATCTTTGACCGAAAACTTAAAGGCTCCAGCATTTACATCCGGCGGACGAACAACCAAGCCTATCCGTCGGCACTCTTCGATCAAAGGCACCACTTTATCCGTGTTATCCATATCCGATGACAACACTGCCGCCATGAATTCCGCTGGATAGTGGGTTTTTAAATACGCAGTCTGATAAGACACCAACGCATAGGCTGCTGAATGGGACTTGTTAAATCCGTACCCTGCGAACTTTTCCATCAGATCAAAAATCGAACCCGCAAGCTTTGCATCAATGTTTCGCTCCGTGGTCCCTTTGAGAAAGATCTCGCGCTGCTTCTCCATCTCTTCGGGTTTTTTCTTACCCATCGCTCGGCGCAGGAGATCCGCGCCACCGAGTGAATAGTTAGCAAGCACCTGTGCGATCTGCATCACTTGTTCCTGATACAAAATGACGCCATAGGTGTTCTTCAGGATTGGCTCAAGATCCGGATGTGGATATTCAACCCGGGCACGGCCATGTTTCCGATTGATAAAGTCGTCCACCATCCCCGACTGCAAAGGACCCGGTCGAAATAGCGCCACTAAGGCCACAATATCTTCAAAGGAGTTGGGCTTCAGGCGACGGATCAACTCCTTCATGCCTCTCGATTCCAACTGAAAGACCGCCGTCGTATCACCTCGACACAACAGCTCAAACACTTTGGCCTCATCCATCGGAATCCGTTCGATGACAGGTGCCTCACCGCGAGTCTCTCGAATCAATCCGAGTGCCCAATCGATGATGGTCAGTGTCCGCAAGCCCAAGAAATCAAACTTGACCAAGCCCGCGGCTTCCACATCGTCCTTATCCAGTTGCGTGACCAAACTGGATCCATCTTCAGCCGAGAGTAGCGCTGTAAAATCCGTCAACTTCCCAGGTGCGATCACGACACCACCGGCATGTTTTCCGGTGTTTCGCGATAATCCTTCAAGCTTCAACGCCATATCCCAGACTTCGCGAACTTCCTCGTCTGTCTCAACCCATTCTTTGAGCTGCGGTTCCGCGTCGAAGGCTTTATCCAGTGTCATCCCCACTTCAAAGGGGATGAGTTTGGCCAATCGATCACCCAAACCATAAGCCTTCCCTTGCACACGAGTCACATCACGAACCACCGCTTTTGCGGCCATTGAACCGAAGGTCACAATCTGACTGACCGCGTTACGCCCATAGCGTTCAGCCACATAATCGATGACCCGATCACGACCTTCCATGCAGAAGTCGACATCAAAGTCAGGCATGGATACCCGTTCTGGGTTCAGAAATCGCTCAAACAGCAATTCATGCGCAATCGGGTCCAAATCAGTGATGTTTAACGCCCAAGCAACAATTGATCCAGCACCAGAGCCTCGCCCTGGGCCGACCGGGATGGACTGGTCCTTGGCCCACTGAATAAAGTCCGCAACGATCAAGAAGTATCCTGGGAACCCCATTTGCAGGATGACATCAGCCTCAAAATCCAGTCGCGCGCGATAGGCCGTCTCGTCAAGGCTCTGCCCATAAGATGCGGCAGCCGCTAAGCGGGCGGTCAGGCCTTCGTGAGAAAATTGACGGAAAAAGTCATCAAGTGTCAGGCCATCTGGGACGGGATATTCCGGGAGAAAATAGGTTCCCAGCGTCAATTCGACACCACATCGCTTGGCAATTTGAACGGTATTGGCAACAGCATCTGGCAAATCTGAAAAGAGTTCAGCCATCGCCTCTTGCGGTTTCAGCCATTGCTCCGGCGTATGACGGTGTACTCGGCGTTGATCATCTAAGGTCAAGCTGTCATGGATACAAACCCGAGTCTCATGTGCATCAAAATCATCCGCCGCTTTGAAACAGGCCACATTCGTGGCGACTAACGGAATCTGGCGATGATCTGCGGCCTCGACACCGTACTGCATCAACACGGTCTCACCTGGCAGTCCGACGCGCGTCAGCTCGAAGTAAAGCCGATCACCGAAGAGATGGTGGTATTTATCAAGCACCGCATCGGCTTTATCGGTTTGTCCAGCCGCCACTAAACGACCGATTTCACCCTCAGTCGCCCCCGTTAAACAAATCAAGCCATTGGCGTGCTCAGCGACCCAAGTCCAATCCAGTAATGCATAGTCACCGTCTTGTCCTTTCAGCCAACCCAGTGACAAGAGTTCAAGCAGGTTGTGATATCCCGTTTGATTCATGGCGATCAAAGTCAGTCGCCCGAAGCCTTCATCTCCCTGCACCCAACAATCTGCACCAATGATCGGCTGAATACCCTGTGCGACACAGGCCCGATAAAATTTCACCAAGGCAAAGAGATTGGATTCATCGGTCAACGCCACCGCCGGCATCCCAAATTCGGCGACTCGACTCACCAGTTCTTTGACCCGAAAGAGGCCATCGACCATGGAATACTCGGAATGCGTCCTGAGGTGGACAAACTGCGTCATGCGTTCTCCAAAATGCGTTTGACAGGTCCAAACGAGCGTCGGTGGATCGGACTCACGCCCAAGGTTTCAAGGGCTTGGATGTGCGCTTTGGTCGGATATCCCGCATGACCTTCAAATCCATAGCCAGGATACATCTCCGCCAATGCCACCATTTCCTCATCTCGTGCCACTTTAGCAAGAATTGAAGCAGCTGAGATCGCAGCGATCAGACCATCTCCACCCACGACTGCCAATGCACGTCCCTTTAAGCCATCAGGCACTCGATTTCCATCAATGCGTATTGGCGCATCGACTGCTCCCAACCCCTCGACAGCGCGCTCCATAGCAAGCATGGTGGCATGAAGAACATTCAGGCGATCAATCTCGTCCACCTCTGCACGCCCAAAACTGATCTTGACCGCTTTGTCGCGAATCAAAGGAACCAGCGTTTCACGTTTTTTCGCTGATAGTTTCTTCGAATCATCCAGTGCCACGATCCCGTGATCCTCTGGCCAGAGGATCGCACAGGTCACGACAGGTCCCGCCAAGGGCCCACGGCCAACTTCATCAACGCCAATCGTGAGACTCACAATAACTCATCCAGAATCGCGTCTGATGCCCGATCAGTCACATCTCCTGTCAAGGTCTCGTGAATTGACTGTGCCTGGGCTAAAAACAGATCCGAAACACCCTCTTTAAGTTGGGGTTGAATCGCGTTCACAATTGCTTGTGTTGTGGCTTGATCCTGGATGAGCTCAGGGATCAGCGCTTGATTTGCCAAATAATTCGGTAGCGTCACGAATTCCGTCTCGAGCTTTCCTTTGACCAATCGGTAGGTCCAGGGATTCATCCGATATGCAGCGACCGTGGGTCGACCCGTTAGGACAGACTCTAATGCAGCCGTACCCGAGGCCAATAAGACCGCCGTTGATGCAGCCATCACCTGCCGTGATTGGCCAGACACCACCCGACAGGGTCGTCCAGCAACCTTGGATTGAATCTCTGCATACAGCGCATCGCTGGCTGCTGGAATCACACCAACCAAATCCGGATCCTCATCCAGTAAACGATCAAAGACCTGAAGAAACAATGGAAGCAATCGCTTCACTTCGGCACTCCGACTGCCTGGAAGAATTCCAAGAATCGGTCCACTCATCGGTAAATCCAGTGCATGGCGAGCATCTTCAGGATCGGGGTTGAACGCAATGTCTGCCGCCAATGGATGACCAATAAAATCGCAGCGCAAACCGGTAGACGCATAGAGCTCGGGCTCAAAGGGAAAGACGCACAACAATCGGTCTAGTTGTTTCGCAATGGTTGGAACCCGATGACGACGCCAAGCCCACACCGATGGACTGACGACATGAATCGCCGGAATTCCCAAAGACTTTGCATAGGCGCAGAGTGGTAAGTTGAAATCTGGTGCGTCACAGGTGATTAAAGCCGAAGGCCTTGAAGCCCTCAGGTAATGCTTCATTTGTCGGCGAATCGAAAGTAGCTCCGGAATGCGTGGCAAGACTTCCATGATGCCCATGACCGACAGTCGGTCCATTGGAAAGAGTGGGTAAGTGCCGGCTGTTATCATCTGTGGTCCAGCGATCCCACTGAAGGTCACAGACGCAGACTCTGAAATGCGAGAAAGAATGGGAGCGAGAATCTGGTCGCCGGAGACTTCTCCAGCTGCCACACAGATTTGCATCAGCGAACGATGCCTCGTTGTGATGACTTGAGACTGTCAAGAAAGGTATCCACTTCAGGACATCCAACATGATTTTGTCCGAGTTCTGCGATCGCCTGATCCAGTGTCAAACCCCGACGATAAACGGTCTTATAGGCCTCTCTCAAACGGTTGATCGCATCACTATCGACTCCTCGACGGCGCATCCCTTCCACGTTCATTCCGTGGGCTTCGGCACGATTCCCAGAACAAGTCACAAAGGCCGGAATATCCTGAAGAACCACGGTCCCTGCTGCCGTCATGGCAAACTGTCCGATTCGACAAAATTGATGCACCAACGTACCGCCACCAAGAATGGCGCCATCACCGACATGGACGTGTCCTGCAACTGCCGTGTTATTGGCCATGATAATGTTGTCGCCGATCACACAGTCATGAGCCACGTGCACATAGCACATCAGTAAGTTATTCGAACCGATCTTAGTGATCCCCCGATCTTGAGCGGTTCCACGATGCAAGGTCGCACCCTCACGAATGACATTATTGTCACCGATGACAAGCTCCGTGCGTTCCCCTTTATATTTTTTGTCTTGGCAGTCTTCACCCACAGAGGCGAATTGAAAGATACGATTGCCCGCACCAATGGTGGTTGGACCTTTTAAAATGGCATGCGGGCCAACCACGGTACCAGCACCGACTGTGACCTCAGGTCCAATGATGGCAAATGGTCCAACCTCAACGTCATCAGCAAGTTCTGCTTTAGGATCAACCAGCGCCTGTGGATGGATTGTCGTCAAACTGTCCTGTCCGCGCACATAATGGTGGCTGTACACACAGTTTCGCCATCAACGCTTGCGCGACAGCCAAACTTCCAAACGCCTGCCCGAACCCGCAACACTTCCGCTTCAAGAATCAATTGATCCCCCGGCACCACCTGACGTTTAAACCGCACATCATCAGCACCAACAAACAGATAGATGGATCCTTCAGAAGGCTTTTTGTCCATGGTTTTAAACCCGAGCACCCCGGCTGCTTGTGCCAGTGCTTCAATGATCAACACACCAGGCATCACGGGGTGATCCGGAAAGTGACCATTAAAAAAGTCTTCGTTACAGGTGACGTTTTTAATCGCCTTTACCCGTTTTTCGACTTCAAGTTCCACCACGCGGTCCACCAATAAAAATGGATAACGGTGTGGCAAGTATTCGCGGATTTCCTTGATATCCAGAAGCATTACGAGTCCTTACTCTGAGTATTCAGTTGCTTTTCAAGCATCTGTAGTCGACGCGCCATTGCGTCTAATTGCCGAAAACGAACCGCATTTTTGCGCCAATCTTCGGCTTTCATCACACCCCCAGCGCCACCCAAGTAAGCGCCTGGGGTCGTAATCGATTGGGTGACCAGCGCGTTGGCACCGATGTGTACTTTATCACAGACCGACAAATGTCCCGTAAACCCAGTCATTCCACCAACGGTGACATCTTGACCAATGATCGTCCCCCCCGCCAAGGCAACATAACCGGCCATCGCAGTCCGAGCTCCCAAGTGACAGCCATGCGCAATATGGACTTGATTATCGAGTTTGACCCCATCGTCGATCACCGTGTCATCTAATGCCCCGCGGTCGATGGTGCATCCAGCCCCGATTTCCACATCATCACCAATCAAAACACCACCAAGCTGTCGAATCTTTACCCAACCATTCGATGATTTCGCAAATCCAAAGCCGTCATAACCAATCACAGTGGCTGCACCAATCAAACAATCGAGTCCAATCTGTGTGTTGGGATAGACCGTGACGTTCGGGCCAATCACTGAGCCTGCACCCACGACAACATCAGCACCAATCACCACGCCTGGGCCGATCGACACATGATCGGCAATGACTGCGGTTGGATCGATGACTGCTGTCGAATGCACTCCTTGGGCGAATGGAATGCCTTTCTCGTCAAACAACACAGACAACTCAGCATAGGTCCGGTATGGATCATCTGAGATCAGACCACAAGCAATGTCGTCGCTTAGGGCTTTGGAGACAACGACAGCAGCAGCCTGGGTTGCTTCGAGTTCATGGCGACGCGAATCATTAGAAAGAAAGCTCAGGCTCGATTCAGTGGCGCGAGCCAAAGACGCAAGCTCAGAGATCTCGATACTGCCCTCTCCAACCAACTCAGTTGCCGTCAACCGAGCGAGCTCAGCTAACGTATAACGCATTAGAAGGTGGAACCGATCGAGAACTGAAAGCCTTCGGTTTCATCTGTCGATTTACTGTTGAGTGCCGATGCATAAGTGAAGGACAGTGGACCGATTGGAGTCATCCAGGCTAATGCCAAACCAGCGGAGTACCGTAAATCGCCGAGCTCTGCATTGTCTGCGTAGACCTGGCCTGCATCACCAAACAGTGATAGACGAGCCTGATCGGTCTCTTTGATGCCTGGCATTGGAAACTGCAACGCGGCCGTACCTGTAATCAATACGTTACCGCCGATTTGCTCACCATTGCTATCCGTTGGACCCAGACTGTTGTAGGTGTAACCGCGCACTGTTCGGATACCACCGGCGAAGAAGTTTTTCAAAAACGGAAGCCCTTGAGAGTCCCCGACACCGTCTCCGTAGCCGAGCCGTGTCTTAAATTTCAGACTCACGTCTTCTTGCTCGAGCACTGGAATATAGGTTTCTCCAAGATAACTCGCCGTATAATATTCAAGATCTGATCCTGGAATCGACAGGTCGAAGCTCAACCGATGACGAGTCCCATCCGTCGGCAAAAAGGCTTTGTTTAACGTATCAAAACTATAGGCGGCGCCGACTTTGTACTCCACGAAATCTGCAGTGGTTGCGCTACTACTGAGCCCTTCACTAGTGAAAAAGGTATCAATATAGCTCGCTCGTGAGCCGCTGGCTTTGGCATCAAGATTTGTGTTTTGCACAGCAAAGCTTGTACTGATCCGAGACTCATTGCTCACCGGATACCCAAAGGTCAGGCCGAGACCTGTCTCATCGGTGGAGTAATCTGCAGTCCCTGTGCTATCAAAATCGGTCTGTGCGAAATACAGATCCACACCGCGACTCACCCCATCAATGGTGTAATAGGGATCGGTGAACGAAAACCGCGCTTCTTTAGTGGAGCTTGAGCTTTGCAAACTGAATGACAAGGCATTACCAGATCCCAGGAAGTTTTTCTGACTCACCGCAGCGCCGAGTAACACACCCTCACCCTGACTAAAGCCGACACTGGCTGATAATGAACCTGAGGCCTGCTCTTTGACTTCGTAGACCACATCGACTTGATCGGGCTGGTCTGGAACAGGACGGGTTGATGCTCGGACAAGACTGAAAAATCCAAGACGTTGTAGATTAATTCGTCCTTTCTCGATGGCCGCAGCTGAACTCACGGACGCTTCCAGTTGTGGAATCTCACGCCGTAACACAACATCCGAAGTGTCGGTGTTCCCACGGAATTCAACACGACGAACGTAGACCAACGGTCCGGGAGTCACAACCAAGGTGACATCAACGGTCTGAGTCTCATCATTAATTTCGGGAACCGCACGCACCTGCGCTCTGGCGTAACCGGCATCACCGAGCTTTTTGCTCATGGTATTGACTGCTTCGTTCACCAGGCGGCGACTGAAGATTTCGCCAGACTGCAGGGTCATTTCTTCAACAGCAGCCGATAGGTCAATCGGCTGGTCACCACCGACATTCACTGCACCAACGCGGAATTCCTGCCCTTCATTCACCGTGATGGTGATAAAGACATCTTCTAAATTCTCGGATAATTCCACTTGAGGCTCAGAAACCTCAACGTTTACATAACCCCGATTGAGATAGTAGGACCGGATCGCTTCAACATCGGCACTCAGTTTTTCGGTTTCATAGTTGTCTGAACCAGAGAACCAGGTAAAAACGCCAGGTTCTGTTAAGGACATTTCATCCAACAGCGTATCGTCATCGAAGGCCTCATTACCCACAATGGCAATCCGTGAAATGGTGGCCACCGAACCTTCATAAATCGAGATTTTCAGACCAACACGGTTTCTGTCCTGCTCAATAATCTGTGAGCTCACGGTTGCATCGTAACGACCTCGACTGGTGTATTGACGCTGAATCGCTTGTTCCAGCTGATCAAGCGTTGCACGCTTCAACACATCACCCTCGACAATCCCTGCACGACGTAGACTATCGAGTAGGTCATCAGTCTTGATCGCCTGGTTGCCTTCGATATCGATGCGAGAGACCGCAGGACGCTCGGTGACTTCGATGACAAGCACATCGCCGTCTGCACGCACTTCCACCTGATCAAAAAAGCCCGTTTCAAACAGCGCACGGGTCGCCAGTGAAATATCAGCATCGGTGACTCGATCACCCGGTTGGATGGTCAAGGCATCGAACACAGAACCCGAGGATACCCGCTTGAGGCCATCAATCCGGATGTCAGATGCCTGGAAGGGCTCTGCAGCATGAACAGAAATCGCAAGAGCAAGCGCGAGAGCGCTCAGCGGTAGAGTACAACGCATGTGTGAACTTCCTGGTTCGACGGTTTTTCTATAACCGCATCAAATCATTATAAAAGGCAAAGAACATCAATCCCATCAACAACGCCATGCCAATACGGATCCCTTGCATCTGAACCTGCTCTGAGACTGGTTTACCTCGTAACCATTCCACTGCGAAAAATACCAGATGCCCGCCATCAAGCACAGGAATCGGTAGTAGATTCAGGACACCCAAGCTCACACTCAGGTAAGCAATAAAACTTAAATAGGCATACCATCCAGAGCTCGCCGAATCTCCAGCCACTCTAGCAATGGTCAGAGGGCCACTCAAGTTCTCTGGCGACAACGCACCAGTGATCATTTTGCCGATGGACTCAACGGTCAACCAACTCATCTCAACTGTCCGCTCGACACCCACCCAAAGCGCTTTGATCGGATTTTCCTGAACGGTCCGGATCAGCTCCGGAGGCAAGGGCTTCACCACTGGCGCGACGCCCAAAAATCCATAGGGTCCATCAGGGCCTTCGCGGGTCTCTGGAACCACAGTCAGCGTCTGCGTCAAATCGCCACGCTTCAGAGTTAACTCGGTAGACAAGCCATAGGCAACTTTGATGGCGGCAACAAACTCAGACCAATCCGCGACTGGGTTCCCATTGACTGCAGTGATCCGATCACCGGCAACGAGACCCGAGGCTTCACCCACTCCACCGGCGATCACTCGGGCCAACTCCGCCGGAATCGGCGGTGACCAGGGTCTCACCCCAAAGGCAACCAATGGGCTTTCGTCGGTGATCAAATCCCGAGGAACCGGCATCGTGATTTGATTGACAATGGTCGAATCGAGCGGCCGCAAGCCCACTTGAACCGTGGTCTGATCGCCGATCACATCCACCATTGCGATCGAGATGCGCTCCCAAGACTCCATATCACGGCCATCAAATGACACGATTTCTGCTGGAAGACGCGTTTTGCTCGCAGTGACCGTGGGTAGCTCGCCGACCACAGGGACAGGTGTCTGCACACCAATCATGCTAATCAAGGCATAAATCAGGGCCGCAAAGATGAGGTTAATGCCTGGACCGGCAGCAACTATTGCAAACCGTTGCCCGACAGGTTTTTGGTCAAAGGCTTCGTCACGCTCGTCTTCTGAAATTGTTCGCTCTCGTCCATCCAACATTTTGACGTAGCCGCCAAGTGGGATCGCAGCGATGCAAAACTCGGTTCCAGCCTGATCTTTCCAGGTATACAGAGCACGCCCAAATCCCACCGAAAACCGGAGAACACGGACACCGCAGCGTTTCGCCACCCAATAGTGGCCAAACTCATGCACCGTCACTAATACCCCTAAGGCAATAATGGTGGCGAGAATCGTCGTTATCATGCGCGCTCCAAAATCCACTGATCTGCAATCTGACGGCTCATCGTATCAACTGAGAGCACATCCTCAATAGAGGATATAGGCTGTCGATCGATCTGATTCAAGCAATCGGACACAAGTTCAGTAATTTCAGTAAAACGAATTCTCTCTTTCAAAAACGCTTGCACAGCAATTTCATTGGCTGCATTCAAAATAATTGGACGATCACCACCGTCTGCACTGGCTTGTCGCGCCAAGGCCAACGCGGGAAATGCTTGGTGGTTAACCGCTTCAAAATGCAGATTTGCTAATTTAGTCAACGACAGCCGCTCAATATTCAGATCAAGGCGCTCGGGAAAACCGAGTGCATGCGCGATCGGAATCCGCATATCAGGACTACCAAGCTGAGCGAGCATCGATCCATCAACAAATTCAACCAGCGAGTGAACTGTTGACTCGGGATGGATCACCACCTCAATCGCCTGCTCAGAGACCCCAAATAAATAGGTCGCCTCAATCAGCTCAAGACCCTTATTCATCAAGGTGGCAGAATCCACGGAAATTTTCTGACCCATGGACCAATTGGGATGCGCCACTGCTTGTTCGGGGGTTGCTTGACTCATTGCCTCTGAGGTCCATTCTCGGAACGGTCCTCCAGAACAGGTCAAAACCAGTTGTTTCAATCCCGCAATCGGCTGCCCTACGACGTAGGATTCCGGCAAACATTGAAACATTGCGTTATGTTCGGAATCGATGGGTAACAGAACAGCTCCTTGTTTCTGGGCCTCGGCCATCATCAAGTCACCGCCCATCACCAGAGCTTCTTTATTGGCGAGACAAACACGCTTTCCTTTGCTGACCGCAGCATAGGTCGATACGAGTCCAGCACCTCCCACGATCGCCGCCATCACCACATCCACATCAGTGGCACTTGCCGCTTCAGTCAATGAGTGCTCACCGAAAGCCAAGGATCCATTGAAGTGTTTTGGCAGCTTTTCCATGAACTCATGAGCCTTCGACTGATCAGTCAAAATGACATGCTTCGGCGCAAATCGTTCGATGATTCCAATCAATTTATCGATCGAGCGATGCGCACTGACGACCTCCAGATGAAATCGCTCGGGATGTGCTGCGATCACCGATAGAGTCGACTCACCAATCGACCCTGTGGCGCCAAAAAGTGCGACCCCTTCGGTCATACCCAGGGCCATCCTGTCAGATAGACCGACAGCGCAAAAATCGGCGTTGCGGCGGTCAACGAATCAATACGATCCATCACTCCACCGTGGCCTGGCAATAGCGAACTCGAGTCCTTCACGCCTTGTTCACGTTTAATTAGGCTCTCGAACAAATCACCGAGCACCGAAAACAGCACCGTCATGGCAATAATGCCAATCAAGACCGACCAGGCGACGAGGGAAAACAAATGATCAGACGGCTCACCGATGGATGCGCCGACCATGCCGACACCAAGCGCGACCACCATCCCGCCAAACACACCAGCCCAACTTTTACCCGGACTCACGTTAGGTGCCAACTTGGTGGTACCGAACTGACGACCCACAAAATATGCACCCACATCAGCTGCCCAGATAATGGTGACTAATAAGGCAATCAATAATAAATGCGCGTCGTGCCGTCGAAGGTACAGGAGCGCGACATAGGCTGGAATCAGAACCAGTAATCCAAAACCGAGCTTCATCTGCTGTCCGCCCACCTGTTCTTTACTCTTCGGATACATCATGACCATCGCGGCCGCACCAATCCAAAAAATACACCCAATACCTAAGAGCATCGGCACATAAACGGGTGGCAATCGATAGGACCAAACCAGAATTCCGGCAAATAACGCCAACAGCATCCAAGTCAGCACTCGATTCACAAGACCTGACAAGCGAATCCACTCCCAAGCCCCAACCAACACAATGAGACCCACACTGATGGCAAACGCATCTTCCGGAAGCACAAAAAGAATCAGCAGTGCCACTGGCAGGAGCACCAACGCTGTAATGACGCGTGCTTTCAGCATTCGTGACCTTTGACCTGTTCGGAGGTTCGTCCAAAGCGACGCTCACGATTGGCGTACTCCAACAAACAGGCATCGAGCGCCTCGCCATCAAAATCGGGCCATAAGACGTCGCTAAAGACGAGTTCGGCATACGCAGATTGCCAAAGCAAGAAATTGGAAATCCGATGCTCTCCACCGGTGCGAATCATCAAGTCCACACTCGCTTGTCCGGACAAATTCTGATGCTGTTCAAACACGCGCTCATCAATCGCGTCTGGCATCAGCACTCCTTGGTGCACCTCATGAGCCAGACGTTTCGCGGTCTCGGCAATGTCCCAGCGTCCGCCGTAGTTGGCAAGAATGTTTAATTTCAAACGCATTCCGCTAGCGGTTGCCTCTTCGGCTCGCGCCATGGCCTTCACCAGTGACTCTGAAAACATCGAGCGATCACCAATCACTTCGATGGCAATCTGATTTTCCATTAATTCTGGGATTTCATCATTCAACGATTTTTCGAATAAACGCATCAGGCCATCGACTTCCAGCTTAGGCCGGCTCCAGTTCTCACTCGAGAACGCGAATACCGACAACGTCTGCACGCCACGCTCAATACACTTGCGAATGACACGCCGTAATGCATCAGCCCCCGCTGCGTGGCCTGACAATTTGCGTTTGCCATGCTGTTTGGCCCATCGGTTATTACCATCCATGATGATGGCAATATGCCCGGGGATGCGAGGTTCCATCATGAACCTCAGACTTCCATCAAGTCGGCTTCTTTGTCCTGAAGTAACTGATCGATGCGCTTTACCATGTCATCGGTCAGTTTTTGGATCTCATCACCCGCCCGACGGTCATCGTCTTCAGTGATTTCTTTCTCTTTCAGCAACTCTTTCACGTCCGCGAGTGCGTCACGACGAATGTTACGCACGGAGACTTTGGATTGCTCTGCCTCGGCACGCGCCTGCTTGGTGTAGCCCTTCCGCGTTTCTTCGGTTAAAGCCGGCATCGGAACCCGGATAACCTCACCAGCAGTCGCCGGATTCAAGCCCAAATCCGATTTCATGATGGCCTTTTCAATCTCGCCAACCATGCTTTTTTCCCAAGGAGTCACGGCAAGTGTTCTCGCATCTTCAACGGAAATATTGGCCACCTGACTGACGGGAACATCGGATCCGTAATAATCGACACGAACGGCGTCTAGGATCGATGGATGAGCTCGACCGGTTCGAATCTTGGCAAACGCATGGCCAAGGGCCTCGAGAGATTTTTCCATTCGAGATTTAGCATCAGCTTTAATGTCGTTAATCACGCATCAGTTCCTTCATCAATCAACGTACCCTCGCTCTCACCGCGAACGATCGAGACCAAAGCACCCTGTTTATTCATGTTAAAGACCCGAACTGGCATGCCATGATCACGAACTAAACAAATTGCTGTTAAATCCATGACGCCTAGCTGCTTTGCCAGCACAGTCTCATAATCTAGAACGTCGTATTTTACCGCATTTGGATTCGTCACGGGGTCAGAATCGTAAACTCCATCCACTTTGGTTGCTTTCAACACCAAGTCACAGTCGACCTCAATAGCGCGAAGGCATGCAGCTGAATCGGTCGTAAAAAAGGGATTTCCAGTTCCTGCTGCAAAGATGACGACATCATTTTGATCCAGATATCGCATGGCACGTCTGCGATCATAGTGTTCGACCATGCCGCTCATCGGAATTGCACTCATCACATGCGATGCAATCGAGGAACGCTCAAGTGCGTCCCGCATGGCCAGCGCATTCATTAGGGTGGCAAGCATCCCCATGTGGTCACCAGTGACCCGATCGAGGCCGGCTTGGTGCAACGCGGCGCCACGAAATAAATTCCCGCCGCCAATCACCAGACCCACTTGAACACCGATACCAACCAATTGACCAATTTCCAGAGCCATTCGATCTAACACCTGCGGACTGATGCCAAATCCGTCGGCTCCAGCTAGGGCTTCACCAGATAATTTTAATAGAATTCGTTTGTAACGCACTGAACGTTCACCTTTGGCCATATTTCCTCCAAAAAAAAGGCCGCGTGAGCGGCCTTTTTACGATTCCGAATCAGTTGCCTCGGGCCTGAGCCATGACTTCTTCAGCAAAATCAACTTCTTCTTTTTCGATGCCTTCGCCCACTTCAAAGCGAACCATCCCAGTCACCGTAGCGCCAGCGGCTTTCGCTAACTGACCCACCGTCTGGTCTGGATTCTTCACAAATGGTTGCTCAACAAGGCTGATCTCTGCAAGGTATTTACGAATCCGACCACCGATCATTTTCTCGATGATCTCGGCAGGCTTCCCAGAATTCTCCGCTTGAGCAGCAAAGATTTCTTTTTCCTTTTCAATGATTGCAGGATCCACATCATCTGGATTCACAACCATTGGATTAACCGCAGCAACGTGCATTGCGATGTCTTTTGCAAGCTCTTCCGAACCACCGTCTAAGCCAATCAGCACACCAATCTTTGAATTAGAATGCACATAAGCACCAACCACAGGGGCATCGATCTTAGCGATCCGGCGAACCGTGATATTTTCACCGATCTTCTGAACCAGTGCAGAACGCGCGTCTTCAAGATCACCAGCCATCAACTCGGCCACGTCAGTCGATGCAGAAGCAGCGGCCTGACTGACGATCTTATCGGCAAAGGCCAGGAAGTTGTCGTCACGAGCCACGAAGTCGGTTTCTGAGTTCACTTCCACCAGTGTTCCTTGACCAGCATTCACGGCGACGGCAACCACACCATCTGCCGCAACACGACCGGCTTTCTTCGCCGCCTTCATCCCAGACGACTTGCGCAGGTTTTCAATTGCCAGTTCAAGATCACCGTCGGCTTCGACCAGTGCTTTTTTACATTCCATCATGCCAAGGCCCGTGCGCTCGCGCAGTTCCTTCACCATTGAAGCTGAAATAGCAGCCATACTGTCCTCTTTAAATCAAAAAATTAAGCGTCTTTTGTTTCTTCAGTCGCGTCTTCAGCTGGTGCTGCAGCGACTTCAACTGCAGGTACTTCTTCAGCAACTGCTTCGACCGATGCTTCTTCAGCACCTGCTTCAGCAGGAGCTTCAGAAACAGCCTCTTCAGCCGGAGCGCCGTCTTCGGCAGCTTCTTTCTTCGGAGCAGCCTTCTTCGCTGTTACTTTTTTCTTCGCTGGAGCCTTTTTCTCAGCAGCTTCAGCACCAGGAGCTTCTGCGTCATCAGCAACTTCGACGTAATCGCTCTTACCGAGGCTTTCAGCAGCGCCTTCAATACAGGCATCTGCAATGGCCGCTGAATACAGTTCGATCGCACGAATCGCATCGTCGTTGCCTGGGATCACAATATCGACGCCATCTGGATCTGAATTGGTATCCACGATACCGATCACAGGAATCCCTAACTTATTAGCTTCTTGAATCGCGATTTTTTCGTGGTTGACATCAACCACGAAGATAGCATCAGGAAGGCCGCCCATATCCTTGATACCGCCGATCGAGCGTTCCAGTTTCTCGAGCTGACGGGAAAGGTCCAAGGCTTCTTTCTTTGAAATCTTTTCTAAGGTGCCGTCACCCATCTTCGCTTCGAGATCTCTCAAACGTTTGATTGACTGACGAATCGTTTTCCAGTTAGTCAACATGCCACCCAACCAACGATGGTTGACGTATGGCTGACCTGAGCGCTCAGCTTGCTCTTTCACAATCTTGCTCGCGGCACGCTTGGTCCCAACGAACAACACTTTGTTTTTGCTTTGAGCCATGCCACGAACAATCGAAATTGCTCTGTCTAATGCAGGAACGGTGAGTTCGAGGTCGATGATATGAATCTTGTTACGCGCACCGAAGATAAACGGTGCCATTTTCGGATTCCAGTAACGAGTCTGGTGTCCGAAGTGTGCGCCTGCCTTGAGCAGATCACGCATGCTGACGTTTGCCATGAGTAATTTCCTTGTCAGGGGTTAAATCAAATGCGATACAGCCCCTATCATGACCTTTTACAAGGCACCCCATGACAGGTTGATGACGGTAACGCGAGTTAAAGCGGCGCGAATTATAACAACTTTCTACTGGAATGCCACATCTGGCATACTACGCGCCTGATTTAAGGAGTCACCGTGGCCCATAGCATTCAAACCCCTGAAGATATCGACGGCATGCGCATTGCTGGGCAACTGGCCGCCGAATGTCTGCTGATGATCGAAGAACACGTCAAACCAGGCGTCACAACAGGTGCGTTAGACCGCCTTTGCCATGACTATATTATCAAGGTGCAGAACGCGATTCCTGCGCCATTAAACTACCGCGGTTTTCCGAAATCGATTTGTACCAGCATCAATCACGTCGTTTGTCACGGCATCCCAGACGATGAGAAACAGCTCAAACGCGGCGATATCGTCAACATTGATGTCACAGTGATCAAAAATGGCTACCATGGTGACACCAGCAAGATGTTCAAAGTTGGCGAAGTGAAGCCTTTTGCGGATCGATTAATTCAGGTCACGCAAGAATGCATGTATCAAGGCATTGAACTGGTCAAGCCGGGCGCTCGACTTGGCGATATCGGATTTGCGATTCAGACTCATGCGGAAAATCATTACTACTCTGTGGTCGAAGAATTTTGCGGGCACGGGATTGGAAAAGTCTTTCACGAGGACCCACAGGTTCTTCATTACGGCCGACCAGGCACAGGCGTTGCCCTAACAGAAGGGATGACCTTCACGATCGAGCCGATGATCAATCAGGGTAAACGGCACACCCGCGTGTTATCGGACGGCTGGACGGCGGTCACGAAAGATCGGAAATTGTCAGCACAGTGGGAGCACACCATCCTCGTGACCGGCACTGGCTACGAGATCCTGACCTATCGCGATGGCGATGAAACCTTTCCAAGGGTTGGTTGATGGCGCTTATTACCGGTCCAATCTCCACCGAACTTGGCGAACCCAAAGATCTGAGTCCTGCGGGGATCAGAGACTATTTAAAGGCCCAGCATCAATTGCTGGCCGATGCATTCAGCAACGGCATCTTTATTGATTACCTTCTCGGTGGTCGAGCAATGGTCATGGATCGCCTGTTGAGCGCACTATGGGCTGACGCTGACCTCCATGAGCAACCGCTTGGGCTCTTCGCTGTCGGTGGCTACGGACGTGGCGAACTACACCCCTACTCTGACATCGACATTTTGATTCTGGGCGAACAGTCTGTCATTGATGCATGTGCAGAGGCAATCTCTGCGTTCACTACCAGACTTTGGGACTTCAATCTCGACATTGGTCATGCCGTCCGCTCCTTTGATGATTGTCAGGCGTTGGCCCGCGATGACATTACGATAGCAACCAGCTTAATCGAATGCCGACCAATCAGCGCTAAAATAGAAATGTTGAAACAGCTGGAGGCGCTCGCATTTGACGATTCTGGCTGGAGTACCGAAACCTTTTACCACGCCAAGGTCCAAGAGCAAGAAAACCGGTTTGCCAAGCATGATGACTCGGATAATCGTTTGGAACCCGATATCAAAAATGCACCTGGCGGTCTTCGCGATTTACACACCATCATCTGGGTTATCCGGAGACATTTCCGTACCACCAGACTCATCACGTTAGTGGACGAAGGCCTCTTAACGCAAAACGAATTCCGGCTACTCGACGAGGCAGAACAATTTCTCAAACGCACACGGTTCGCACTGCATATCGCTGCAGGCCGCGCACAGAACCGGCTATTATTCGATCTTCAGGCAGCCGTCGCCAATATGATGGGGTTTCACGATCCAGACGCGAAAAAACAGATCGAAGCCTTTATGAAGCAGGTCTATCGAATGACCCTTCGGATCGGTGAATTCAACGATATGTTGTTACAAAATTTCGAAGAAACCGTCCTCAAAGATCCCTCAGACGCGACGGTGACGCAAATTAACAGCCGGTGGCAAATCAAAAATAACCATTTAGAGCTCATCCATCCGAATGGTTTCGAACGCCACCCATCAGCACTGTTAGAAGCTTTTGTCTTGCTGGCGCAGAATCCAGAATTGAAAGGTCTTCGCGCATCGACGACCCGTCAAATGTATACGGCACGTCACCTCATCGATGACGCTTTCCGAAATGATTTGGTCAATATCAGTTATTTCATGGAGTTGATGCGCTACCCCTCGAAACTTCCTGAAATCTTAAGACGGATGCGCTATTACGGGATTTTAAGTCGCTACATCCCCGAATTCGGTCCGATCATGGGACTGATGCAACATGACCTCTTTCACATCTACACGGTCGATGCGCATACGCTTCAGTTAATCCGCAACATTACGCGTTTTTATACAGGGGCCGTCGAGCAGGACTACCCAGTGGTGACACGCTTGACTCAACGGTTACCCAAAATTGAATTGTTGTACCTAGCGGCTCTCTTTCATGACATCGCCAAAGGTCGCGGAGGCGATCATTCTGAACTCGGAGCCATTGATGCGTATAACTTCTGTAAGCATCACCGCCTGTCAGAATACGATGCACGTTTGGTGAGTTGGTTGGTCAATAATCACTTACTGATGTCGATGACCGCTCAACGTAAAGACATTTCAGATCCTGATGAACTCAAAGCTTTCGCTGAGATTGTCGGTGATCAGCGCCGCCTGGATTACTTATTGTGTTTGACGGTCGCTGACATCACCGCGACCAACCCAGAATTATGGACGAGTTGGCGCGCGACTTTGCTGCGCCAGCTGTACCACGGCACCACAGATTTTCTGACGCTCGGTTTGGATTCACTTCCAGGCCGCAGTGCCTATATTGAAGAGACCAAAGCCGATGCCTTGGCGTTGGTTCGACCATCGATTCGTTCACCTGCAGCCGCATTTTGGGATCAGTGGTCCCAAGAATATTTTGTCAGCCACTCCTCCGATGAGCTCGCGTGGCATCTGGAAACCTTAATCGATGCGAAACCCGATGAAACCATCATCGCCATTGCAGCCAACCAAACAGCAACTGACGTTGGCTCGACACAGGTCTTGGTCTCCACGCCCAACCGCGCGCATCTCTTTGCTGATTTGACTGCCTGTTTTTCAGATTTGGGTTTATCGGTGCTGGACGCCAAACTGCATACCAGTGAAGCCGGTCGCTCGATTGATATTTTTATCGTTCAGCATGAGTCGACCTGTCAACCGGTGACTGATGCCGATGACCAGGAAAGACTCCTGCGAGGCCTTGAACAAGCGGCATTAGGACAATACATCAATCAAGCTGGCATCCGTCGGACACCGCGTGCACATAAGTATTTTAACCTGCCTGCCAAGGTCATGATCCGTCCTGATCTTGAGGGACGCCGAACGCTGATTGAACTGGTGGCACCGGACCGGGCTGGATTATTAACCACCGTGGGGCGAGTGTTTGCGGAATTTGGACTGGATTTGTCCACCGCAAAAATTGCGACCTTAGGTGAGCGTGTGGAAGACGTGTTCTACGTCACCGATAGTCACGGTGATAATCTGTATGACGCCGATTTCATTGATCGACTCAAAGAACGCCTTGAGCATGAGCTCAACGCCTTAAGTGGAGCTTTGTTAGATGCTGAATCTTGACCTTCAACGGTTAAAACCTTATCCCTTTGAGCAATTATCTGCCTTGCTTTCAGGGATTCAGCCTCCAGCCGGCGTCACACCGATTCCATTATCAATCGGGGAACCCCAGCATGCACCACCTCAGTTTGTGCTTGATGCATTGTCTGAGCACATGGGACTGATCGCAAAATACCCGACAACCAAAGGCACTGACACGCTCCGCTTCGCGATTGCGTCCTGGCTGAATCAACGCTTTTCGTTAACCCATTCGCCAATCGACCCAGACACACAGGTGATTCCCGTCAATGGAACCCGAGAAGCGATTTTTGCAGCAGTGCAAGCGGCGGCTGATCGGACGGTTGGCGGACTCTTGGTGATGCCCAATCCGTTTTACCAAATCTATGAAGGCGCCGCCTTCATGGCCGGGTTGACACCGCATTATTTGCCAATCGATGTATCCGGACAGCCTGACTATCGTGCTGTGTCTGATCATGTTTGGGCAGATTGTCAGTTTTGTTTTATCTGCACGCCTGGCAATCCAAGTGGGACCGTCATCGATGAAGAGACCCTTGAGTATCTCATCAATAAAGCAAACAAGTTTGATTTCTGGCTGGCCTCTGACGAGTGTTACTCTGAAATCTATCGAAACGCGCCACCTCCGGGGTTACTAGAAGTCTGTGCGCAGATGGGGCATCGCGACTACAGTCAGTGCCTGGTTTTTCATAGCCTGTCAAAACGCTCCAACCTTCCCGGGTTGCGTTCGGGTTTTGTCGCAGGAGATGCATCGTTTATCGAACCTTTTCTGAAGTACCGAACCTACCACGGTTGTTCTATGTCGATGGCCGTGCAAAAAGCATCAGAACTCGCTTGGTCTGACGAGGATCATGTGATTGTGAATCGAGGCTTGTATGCTGAAAAGTTTCAGGCTGCAGCTGACATTTTAGGGGAACAACTCGACAGCTATGATCCCGGTGCCGGTTTTTATCTCTGGGCCAAGACACCCACAGGCTGTGATACCTTTAGTCGTGACTTATACGCGGCAACTGGTGTGACTGTCCTTCCCGGCCAATTCCTCGGGCGCGACGTCGATGGGGTCAACCCGGGAGCGGGGTTTGTGCGGATGGCTCTGGTCGCCGAACCCGACACCTGCCGCGAAGCATTGCTGCGTATTCAACGATTTATGACGAGGTAATCGATGGCTCTGACGGTCTATGGCATTAAAAATTGTGACTCGATGAAAAAAGCGTTTCAGTGGCTTGACGCTGAAAACATCGCTTACACCTTTGTCGATTTCAAAAAAGATCCACCCTCAGTTGAGCAAATTGACTGTTGGCTCGAGGGCGTCGGTGATGCCTTGGTCAACACCCGAGGCCCGAGCTATCGTCAGCTTCCGGAAGACATCAAAAACCAATTCTCAGGAGCAGTCCGGGTCGACGCGATCGCTGCCAAGCCCACCTTGATCAAGCGGCCATTGCTAGTCAACGGTGATGCCATGACTGTTGGCTTTGATCCCGATCACTGGGCCACAATTCCCCATTTATTAAGCGCTTAAGGATAACACTATGGAATGTTTTGCATTTGGACTTGGTGTTGGACACCAAAACTCTGACGATCAATGGCTTGACGTCTATTATCCAAAAGCACTGTGCCGACCAGATCCTGCTGTCGTCAAGATCATCGCAGAAGTCTTCGGATGGGACGGGGCGAATCTGACGCGTCAGATCACAGCCGATGATCTCGATGACTTCCTCGAAGCACTCGAAGACAGCGATGATGGTGATGCCGAAGGATTATTGCGGGCCCTCACTCCCTTGGCTGGATCTGAACAACCACTGGTCATCTGTGCGCTAGCCACTGATGAAAAGCCCTCTTCAGTTCCTGAGGTCTACCTCAAACTCTCGATGATCTCGATGCGGAAAATTCAACCACACGGCACCAATCTCGAGGGCATGTTCGGATTACTTCCGAACGTTGCCTGGACGAGCCAAGGGCCCATTGATGTCAAAGAGCTCGCTCATGCACAAACGCGTGCCCGCGCCTATGGCGAAGTGTTAACAGTCCACTCAGTGGATAAATTTCCGCGCATGGCCGATTACGTCGTCCCACAAGGCGTTCGCATTGGTGATGCGTCTCGAATCCGTCTTGGTGCTCATCTCGGCGAAGGGACCACCGTCATGCACGAAGGCTTCATTAACTTCAATGCAGGAACCCTTGGCGTCTCCATGGTTGAGGGTCGAATCTCTGCAGGGGTAGTGGTCGGCGATGGTTCGGATCTCGGCGGCGGTTGTTCAACCATGGGCACCCTCTCAGGTGGCGGAAACATCGTGATTTCTGTCGGTGAACAATGTCTCTTAGGCGCTAATGCAGGCCTTGGCATCCCGCTTGGTGATCGTTGCACCATTGAATCGGGGTTATATCTGACATCAGGATCGAAGGTGAAACTGCTGGACAAAGACGGTCAGTCGGTCGGTGTTGTCAAAGCACGAGATTTAGCCAGCAAGGATGATTTACTCTTCCGTCGCAATTCGGTAACCGGCGAAATTGAGTGTCTTGCAAACAAGTCAGCGGTTGCCTTGAACGACGAACTGCACTCCAACAATTGAGGTTGTCCATGAACTGCCCAGTGCTCGAACTGACCGAAGAACTGATCCGACGGGAATCGGTCACTCCCGAGGATGCCGGTTGTTTGACTGTCATCGGTACGCGTTTGGAGCGGCTTGGCTTTACGCTTGAGCGTATCGACCAACAAGGTGTATCCAACCTCTGGGCGACTTATGGTGATCAGGGTCCGATGGTCTGTTTTGCAGGTCACACCGATGTGGTCCCCACCGGGGATTTACAACAATGGAGTTCTGATCCCTTTGTTCCCACGATCACCGATGACGGGCATCTTCGCGGACGGGGTGCTGCTGATATGAAATCCTCACTGGCCGCCATGGTGGTGGCCGTTGAAGACTTTCTCAACACGCATCCCAAGCCTTCAGGCCGCATCAGCTTTCTGCTGACCAGTGATGAAGAAGGTCCTGCGACCCACGGCACAGTTGCCGTGGTGGAATTATTGAAAGAACGCCAACAGGCCTCAAACACCCCTGCTATCGATTACTGCATTGTTGGCGAACCAAGCTCGAAAGAGACTCTCGGCGATGTGGTTCGTGTGGGTCGGCGCGGCTCGTTGAACGCATTGGTCACTGTGCAAGGCACTCAAGGGCATGTGGCGTATCCTGAACTTGTCGATAATCCCATCCACCGTGCATCGACTCTCATCAGCCAACTGGTTACAACCGATTGGGATGGAAAGAGCAACGACTCGTTCCCACCAACTAGCTTTCAAGTCTCCAACATTGATGCTGGAACCGGAGCAACCAATGTGGTTCCTGCAACTGCTTCATTCCGATGTAACTGGCGCTTTTCGACCTCAACCACAGGTGACATGATCCAACAAGCAACAAAACAGATCATCGAGCAACTTGGCATCCGTGCCACCATTGACTGGAATCTATCCGGTGAGCCCTTTTTAACCACCCAGGGCACATTGACGCGTGCGACCAGTCAGGTCATTCGGGAGCAAACAGGGATTGAGACTGACCTCTCAACTGGCGGCGGGACGTCTGATGGCCGTTTCATTGCCAAGCTTGGCTGTGAACTGATTGAATTAGGCCCGATCAACCGATCGATCCACAAGATTGACGAGGAGGTCAAGATTGCCGACCTCCCGCGTCTGAAAAGCCTTTACCAGGGCCTATTAGAGGAACTGATCGGCTGATCAGTCCTCTAAATCCACATCCTCTGCCTGGGGACCCTTTCCTGAGCGTCCCAGCACGTAACTGACGATCGCACCTTCACGCAGCAAGTAACGATTCTGGCCACGAATCGAGCGGTAGTGAACGAACACATCTTCACCATCTTCACGTGTGATAAAGCCAAATCCTTTCGTGGAGTTGAACCATTTCACCGTGCCTTCTTCCCGTGGACCCAAGGGGATCGATTCGAATCGACGATTAGCAATGACTGACTGAAGTGCGCCCATAGCATAAAGCAAAACCAAAATCACAATCGCAATGACAACCCCGGCTTCGGTTTCAGAACCCACACTTGGCTCCATTCCGAATGATGGCAATAAAAACAATAAAACAAGTGAACCGATAACAGATAAAACAAGTGACAAGAACAGTTGGCCTAGTGGCTTACGCATGAGAAACTCCAAAGGTAAAAGTATTTTAGTAGTATGGTCTAGAAGAGGACTTTACAAGACGATGAGCAAAGACTCGACTCTGTCTGATTTAGAAATCCGCATCGCATTTCTCGAGGATCAAATCGACGCTTTGAATCGCGAAGTGGTGTCACTCAATCGAGATCGCGACAAGCTCACCGAAGAGTTACAGGCTCTAGCTCACTTGATTCGTCCACTGATTGCGCAAATGTCCTCGCTCGGGGGCACCGACGACTCCGCTCCACCACCACATTATTAAGGCTCCCCATGTCAAACCACCTCGACGCTTGGATTCAGACCTATCCAGATTTTCCAAAACCTGGAATTCTGTTCTACGACATCGCACCCATCATCGAGCACGCTGATCGCCTACGCACGGTCTGCGAACTCATCCGAGATGCGATCGATGAATGGCAGCCCGACGTCTTAGTCGGCATCGACTCCAGAGGGTTTTTGTTTGCCACCCCAGTGGCGTTAATGATGGACCTTGGGGTGGTAATGGTCCGTAAGCAGGGGAAATTGCCAGGTCATGTGCTCGAGAAATCATATGCACTCGAATATGGTGAAGCCACCCTTGCCGTGCAAAAGGATCGCGACCTCAAGGGTAAGCGCGTCGTATTAATCGATGACCTACTGGCGACCGGCGGCACCTTAGCTGCGACTGAAAGCTTAATCAACGACTCAGGAGCTCAGGTGATCGGCACTGTGGTTCTGATTGAACTCCTGTTACTCAAGGGTCGTTCGCATCTTCAAGCACCGGTCAAAAGTCTGCAGGTCTACGATGAATAATTCGCTCATTCAGCCTGAGAACACCTTGATCGTGGTTGCACTGGAGGACGAGCTTCCGACGCAATTAGTCGCAGGGTGGAATGTCCTCTACACCGGTGTTGGCAAAGTCAATGCGGCCATCGCAGCCACTGAAGCGGTGCTTGAAACGCGCCCTATCCACTTGATCAATTATGGAACAGCCGGCGCATTGAATCCCTCGATTACCGGGTTAAACCGAGTCAATCACATCGTGCAACGTGATATGGACGTGCGACCCTTAGGTTTTGAACTCGGTCATACCCCATTCGATACCACCGGCCATATTGATTTGGGTGGTCCGGGTGTTTCTCTGGGAACAGGGGATCATTTTGTCACCACTCCACCGGAGCTTGTGACTGACATTGTTGACATGGAAGCCTATGCTCTGGCGAAAGTTGCGAGGCTATTCTCGATCCATTTTCAGTGTTGGAAGTACATCTCAGATAACGCCAATGACGATGCCGCCGGCCACTGGGCTGAAAACGTTGCCAAAGGCGCACGCGCCTTTGTCGATGAGGTCATTCAACCGCTCACCCGCTAGGCACGCTTGGCTTTGGCGGCCACCAACTGACGTTGTTGTTCTTTGTGAACCGCTCTAGCCTGTCTGGCGGCTTCCTGTCGCTGTTTGACGATTTGTGGGTCCATGCCAACATGTCGTTCACCGCGGGACTCAGCGAGCTCAATCTGTCGTTGGCGCATCCGAAACCGTTCTTTTTGTTGATCTGAGTGTTCGTCCATGCAGTAGTGGCATTGAACACCCATCACGAATTCCGGTCGCAACTGATCCTCTTCGGTAATCGGACGGCGGCAGGCGTGGCATTGATCGAAGTCGCCAGGTTCCAGTTTGTGATTGACGGTTACCCGGTTATCAAACACAAAACATTCACCTTCCCAGGTGCTGTCGGTATGCGGAACTTGTTCGAAATAGTTCAAAACACCACCTTTTAAGTGGTACACCTCTTCAAACCCTTGATCCAGCAGGTAACTCGTCGACTTCTCACAGCGAATGCCACCGGTACAAAACATCGCTACTTTCTTGTGTTTCTTTGGGTCTAGATGTTGCGCAACCCACTCAGGGAATTCCCGAAAGGTCTTGGTCTCTGGATTGACCGCGCCTTTAAAACTTCCAACCTCATACTCGTAATCATTGCGGGTATCGATGGTGATTGTCTCGGGGTCAAGGATGAGCGCGTTCCAATCTTCGGGTTGCACATAGCGGCCCACTTTCATTTTTGGACTAATTCCTGGAACACCCAAGGTGACAATTTCTTTCTTCAATTTCACCTTCATCCGATAAAACGGAATTCCATCGGCATCCATCAAGGACTCTTTATATTCCAGTCGATTAAAGCGTCCATCCGCATCAAGCCATGCCCGAACCGCATCGATTCCTTCACGAGGGCCTGCTATCGTTCCATTAATCCCCTCTTCGGCAAGCAATAGCGTCCCTTGAACATCGTGCGACATGCAGGTATCGAGCAAAGGCGCTCTTAACGCTTGATAATCGGGAAGTTCAACAAATTGATACAGGGCAGCAACAACCAGCTGATTCATCGAGGATCCTTCTTCATTCCGCCTTTGCACGGCGGTGATGTCAAACGTGCGGGACTTTCAGCCCATTCAGATTCTGTGAAACATTGCATCGCCAATGCATGCACGCCCTGCTTTAACGCATCATCGGCTGCTTTGTACACCAGTTGATGTCGCTTCACGCGAGACAGTCCGTCAAAGTGTTCAGAAACAATCACCAAGCGAAAGTGTGTTTCCGAATGTTTTGGAACATTATGTCCATGGCTCTCGTTCTCTAATTCAAGCACGGACGGATTGAGCGCTGTGGTCAGCGAATTGTTTAGTAAGGTTTCGAGTTTCATCTGGTAATTATACTGAAGCTGCGGGCGATTAGGCGACTTTTCATCAGAGCCTGTCCAACTCACATGATTCTCACGAAACCAAGCGAGCGGATTGTCTCAATCGCGTCATTGCTGCCGGCTTCCCGATCAGAGAATCAATCCGTCTGCTGCAACCGACCGAGTCTCTCACCTTGATAGGCACCGCTTCTTACTCGCTGCCACCAGTCTTTGTTGGCTAAAAACCAATCCACCGTTTTGGCCAAACCTGATTCAAAGGTCTCTTGTGGCGTCCATCCCAGAGTAGAAGCGATCTTTGAGGCATCAATGGCGTAGCGCTTATCGTGACCCGGACGATCCGTCACAAAGGTAATCAACTCCCGAAAGCTTTGGATTCCCTGGGGTTTCGGGTTGACGCGAACATCCAATAAATCACAGAGGGTTTCCACCACATGTAAATTGGTCTGTTCGTTGTGACCACCGACGTTGTAGGTCTCACCCAATTCACCGTCGAAGACCACCTTGACCAAGGCACGGGCATGATCTTCTACGTACAACCAATCGCGAACCTGATCACCTTGGCCGTAAACTGGGATTGGCTGGCCTGCAATCGCATTCAGGATCGCGAGCGGAATCAGTTTTTCGGGGAAATGATAGGGTCCGTAATTATTTGAGCAATTGGTCACCACCACCGGTAGCCCATAGGTTCGATGCCAAGCGCGGACTAAGTGGTCACTAGAGGCCTTGGATGCGGAATACGGAGAACTCGGCTGATATGGAGTGTCTTCAGTGAACAGATCATCCATGCCATCGAGATCTCCGTAAACTTCATCGGTTGAGATGTGATGAAACCGAAACACTCCCTGCATGGCCTGATCGAGTTGCTCCCAATACTGCCGACTGACTTCTAATAGTGTGTAGGTTCCAACAATATTCGTCTCGATAAACGCCGAGGGTCCGTCGATCGAACGATCGACATGACTTTCTGCTGCTAAATGCATGACTGAGGTTGGCCTGAACGTCTCAAATAGCCGAGTCATCTCCACTCGATCGCAGATGTCTGATTGCGCAAACTGATAGTTCGGAGACTCAGAAACAGAAGTCAGAGATTCTAGGTTACCTGCGTAGGTCAACTTATCGACGTTCAGTACCAGCGCATCCGTCTCAGCAATTAAGTGCCGAACGACTGCCGACCCAATAAACCCTGCCCCACCTGTCACTAATACGCGATGTTGCATTAAGACGCTCGATTCAATGGGTTAGGTGCACCAACCAGGAACACCCGTGCTAATGACATCGCCTAGGATGCTCCTTGTGTCTCGCTGGTCGTCCGTACTCGACTCGCATCTTTAAACGAGCTACTGCCTACGACACTTTTCTCATTGATCGCGCTTTCACATTTGATGGGATCGCCACCACAAATCGCGCATTCGCCATCTTCACCATTAACTCGACCGATCCCGCCACAACTACCGGAAATCGGTCGGCGACCCATCATGACACCAATCGCCATGATCGCGACCAGAAATGAGAACACACCAAAGACGGTCAGAAATAAACCTAAATTCATTCCACTTCTCCTGCCAATAGACGCTCAAAACGTGGAGTCTGCTTCACGATAAAGGTATCACCAATCCGTTCAATGAACATGGCTGGAATTTTTCGAGAAACCGCCAATTCATAGCCTTTGTCTGGTCCTAACACCAATAGCGTCGTCGCCCAACCATCGGCCATTGCACATTCTGAATCCGCCACCGTCACAGAGGCCAGTTGATGAGTGACAGGTCGCCCAGTTGAAGGATCAATGGTATGTGAGTAGGCAACTCCATCAATTTCTCGATAGTTTCGGTAATCCCCTGAGGTTGCAAGCGCGACATTTTTTAACGATAGCACTTGCTCAACGGCTCGTTCCCCTCTGATTGGCTTTTCAACGGCAATTTTCCAGCCAAGACCATCTTTGTCCCCTTTGACGCGAACTTCACCACCAATTTCGACTAAGAAATTCGCATAGCCCTGATCATCGAGTAGTGTATAAATCTGATCAACGCCTAACCCTTTGGCAATCGCCGACAAATCGAGCCTCCGAGGCTCGCGTTTGATGATCGCTGCTCCACCATCGGCTTCTGGTGCGCGCACGGCAACAGCAGAAAATCCAACCAGTGCTTTGGTTGCGTCAATGACTTGATCTGAGGGTAACGCATCAGACCCTGCATCAAAACCAAACCCCCAAAGATTGACCAAGGGGCCGATGGTTGGATCAAACGCACCCGATGAGATTTCCGAAAACCCCAAGGCTTTCGCGGTCGTCACAGCAAACAGTGCACTGACAGGAAACCAGGTGTTCAGTTCATCGGATTGATTGAACTGAGAGATCTCACTATCCGGATCATAGGTCGACATCTGGCGGTTCACTTCAAGTAATACCGTCTCGATCTCCGTTTGCAACGCATCCTGGTCATGAGAAGCAATTGGATTGGCAATCACCACCGACCAACTGGTCCCCATGGTGCGCCCTGACAACTTCCTGATCTCCAGCTCACTGGAACAACCAACAAGCACGGCCAGGACAAAAAATGCCGCCAAAATGGCGGCATTTCTCGAGTAACGCATGGCATTAACCACCAAAGTCATCCAGCATGATGTTTTCATCTTCGACCCCAAGGTCTTTCAACATCTTGATGACCGCTGCGTTCATCATTGGAGGTCCACACATGTAGTACTCAACATCCTCTGGAGCTGGGTGATCTTTCAGGTAATTTTCGAGTACCACGTTGTGGATGAACCCGGTTTCCCCTTCCCAGTGATCTTCAGGTTGAGGATCTGATAGCGCCAAGTGCCACTCAAAGTTCTCGTTTTCTTGGGCCAACTGATCGTATTCGTCTTCATAAAAGACCTCACGCAAGGAGCGCGCACCATACCAAAACGAAATCTTCCGCTTGGAATTCAATCGTTTCAGCTGATCGAAAATATGCGACCGCATTGGAGCCATACCGGCACCACCACCGATAAAGACCATTTCGTTATCCGTGTCTTTGGCAAAGAACTCACCAAATGGGCCGAAGACCGTGATCTTGTCACCTGGTTTTAAGTTGAAGGTGTATGAACTCATCTGCCCAGGAGGCAGATCGGTCCCTGGAGGTGGTGTCGCGATCCGGATATTGAACTTCACCAAACCGCGCTCTTCAGGATAGTTCGCCATTGAGTAGGCGCGAACCACGGTTTCATCAACCTTCGACTCGAGATTAAAAAATCCAAACCGCTCCCAATCACCACGGTATTCCTCTTCCACCTCAAAGTCCGAAAACTTGACATGATGAGGCGGCACTTCGAGCTGAACGTAACCGCCAGCACGGAAATCCACGTTTTCACCCTCAGGGAGTTTCAGTGTGAGTTCTTTAATGAAGGTTGCGACGTTGGGATTCGAGACCACCTCACACTCCCAACGCTTCACACCAAAGAGTTCGGGCTCGACTTCAATATTCATGTCTTGCTTCACAGCAACCTGACAGGATAAACGCCAGCCTTCTTTCACTTCACCTTTGGTAAAAGCAGACGCTTCGGTTGGCAGAATATCGCCACCGCCTGACTTAATCACACAGCGACACTGTTGGCATGAGCCTCCACCACCGCAGGCTGATGGGAGATAAATCCCGGCATCAGCCAGTGTGTTCATCAATTTACTGCCGGCTGGCACCTGAATGCTCTGATCCGGATTGTCATTGATGGTAATCGTCACGTCTCCAGAAGACACGAGCTTCGACCGGGCAGCCAAAATGACAGCCACCAAGCCGATCACGACCACGGTAAACATCACAACGCCCAGGATAATGGTCATATTTTCCACGTTCTATGCTCCTTAGAGTGATACGCCAGAGAAGGACATAAAGCCAAGTGACATCAGTCCAACTGTGATAAACGTAATACCCAATCCCTTGAGGCCATCCGGTACATCCGAGTACTTCAACTTTTCACGGACACCTGCCAGTGCCGTGATCGCCAGTGCCCAACCGACACCAGCACCTAAGCCATAAACCACTGACTCACCAAAATTGTAATCACGCTCAACCATGAACAAAGAGGCGCCCAAAATGGCACAGTTCACGGTAATCAATGGCAGAAATACCCCTAACGCGTTGTAGAGCGCAGGAACATACTTATCCAAGAACATCTCGAGGATTTGCACTAAGGCTGCAATCACACCGATGTAGGACAAAAGCCCCAAAAATCTCAGATCCACATTGGCTAACTCTGGAGAGATCCAGGTTAATGCGCCTTCTTTCAATAACCCAGTCAGAATCAGGTTGTTCACAGGAACGGTGATTGCAAGCACGACGATGACTGCAATACCCAAACCCACTGCGGTTTTGATGTTCTTGGAGAGCGCCAAGAATGTGCACATTCCTAAGAAGAATGCGAGCGCCATATTTTCAATGAAAATCGCCTTCACAAAGAGGCTGATGTAATGCTCCATCTTAGGCCTCCTTCATCTTACTGTTTGGTGCGATTTTGAACTCATCAGCTTCGACCTGAGACGTTTTCCATGCGCGGATTCCCCAGATTAAAAAGCCAATAATGAAGAACGCCGATGGGGGGAGTAGCATCATTCCATTAGTGTAGTACCAACCACCTTCCGTGACTTTGGTCAAAATTTCGATGCCGAAAACAGAGCCGGATCCAAACAATTCCCGAATGAACCCAACCACCATCAAAATCACACCATAGCCAAGGCCATTACCAATACCATCAATAAAGGAATCTAGGGGGCCATTCTTCATGGCGAAGGCTTCCGCACGACCCATCACGATACAGTTGGTGATAATCAATCCCACAAAGACCGACAATTGCTTTGAGATTTCGTAAGCAAAAGCTTTCAGAATTTGATCTACCACAATGACCAACGACGCAATGATCGTCATCTGCACAATGATCCGGATCGAGCTTGGAATCTGGGAACGGATCACCGAAACAAATAAGTTTGAAAAAGCAGTCACTGCAATTACAGCCAGTGACATCACAAATGCCACTGACATGCTCGATGTCACCGCAAGCGCGGAACAAATCCCAAGGACCTGAAGCGCGATCGGGTTATCGTTGACGACCGGGTCGAACAACAGTTCTTTCGTTTTCGCCATTAGATCCGTCCTTGTTTCAAATTATCCAGAAACGGCTTGAAGCCCGAATCTGACATCCAGAATTTTAATAAATTATCCACTCCACGTGAGGTAATTGTCGCTCCTGAAAGACTATCAACGCCGTACATATCTGAGCGATCCGCACCACCTTTGACCAATCGCAGAGCCACGGCATCATCCTTATACACTTGCTTACCCGTCCACTGAATTTTCCAGTTTGGATTATCCACTTCACCACCAAGACCGGGAGTCTCGGCATGCTCGTAGAAACCAAGGCCTGCAACCGTATTCGCATCACCCTCTAAGGCCATAAATCCATACAGTGTCGACCAGAGACCGTAACCATGGATTGGCAGGATGATTTTCTCAACCTGTTCGCCATTTTCGATCAGATAAATTTTGGCGATCTTCGCTTGACGTTTGATTGATGCGATATCTTCATCACCAGATAGCTCACGATTCATGGATGGATCTTTCGCCGCTTTACGTTGGTTGTAGCGCTCTGCATCCATACCCTCGACAAATTCTCCTGTCTCAATATTGACAAGGCGAGTTGTCACCATCTGGAACTGATCAGCGATCGATTGCTCAGGATCATAGAGACCGGCTGCCTGCAAAATATTCATCTGCATATTGGCTTTTTCATTCACTGCTTGTGCTGGCCTCAAAATCACAGCCGCCGCACTCACAATGATCGAACACACCAAACACAAAACTAATGCGACCGTGACGGTCTTTTGGGTGGATTCATTACTGGACGACACTGCGCAACTCCCTTCGCTTGATGTTGGCCTGGACCACGAAGTGGTCAATCAATGGCGCAAATAAGTTACCGAATAAAATCGCCAGCATGATCCCTTCTGGGAATGCTGGGTTGACCACTCGGATAAGTATCGCCATCAATCCAATGAGACCGCCGTACCAATATTTACCGGCATTGGTCATGGATGCAGAGACAGGATCTGTCGCCATGAAGATCATACCGAAGGCGAAACCACCAACAACCAAATGCCAGTACCATGGCACGTTGAACATCGGGTTGGTGTCAGAGCCGATGCCGTTAAATAGCAGTGACGTCAGGACCATTCCGAGAAACACACCTAACACGATTCGCCAGTTAGCAATTCCCTGCACCAACAAAACCGCGCCACCAAGTAAGATGGCGAAGGTCGACACTTCACCGATCGAACCCGGGACATTACCAATAAAAGCATCAAACCAGGTAAAGTCTGAGATCACTTGATTCGCTGACGCTAACGCCTCAACGCCACCTTGCGCCATCATGCCCAGTGCCGATGCACCTGTGTATCCGTCAGCAGCCACCCAAACGGCATCGCCTGAGATCTGCGCTGGATAGGCGAAGTACAAGAATGCACGTCCAGTCAATGCCGGGTTCAAGAAATTCTTACCGGTCCCGCCGAAGACTTCTTTGCCGACCACCACGCCGAAGGTGATCCCGAGTGCCGCCTGCCATAACGGCAAATCCGGCGGACAGGTCAATGAGAATAGAATCGAGGTGACGAAAAATCCTTCGTTCACTTCGTGTCCACGGACCGAGGCGAACAACACCTCCCAGAATCCACCAACAATAAATACGGTGGCATAAATCGGTAGGAAATACGCAAACCCATAAACCAGATTGGTCCAGAGCGAGGGATTCATCCAATAGTTAGCACCCGCCAACCCTTCAATGAAGGCTCCCCGTAACCCATCAGGCGCCATGGCACCAGCAGCAATGGCTTCCGAGGCGTTTTGGCCTAAAAAGTAGGCACCAAAGAAGATCGCAGGAAAGGTACACAACCAAACTGTAATCATGATCCGTTTCAGGTCGATCCCATCACGCACGTGAGCCGACGACTTCGTCGTCGTTCCTGGTGCGTAAAAAATCGTATCAACTGCCTCATAGAGCGCGTAAAACTTCTCGTATTTACCCCCTGGGTGGAAGTTTGGCTCAATGCGGTCGAGATATGCACGTAGTGACATCATCAACTCTCCAGCTCAATTGTTGTGAGGTTGTCCCGAAGAATCGGGCCGTATTCATATTTCCCTGGGCACACATAGGTGCACAGCGCGAGATCTTCTTCTGCCAATTCAAGTGCACCGAGTTTCACCGCCATGTCGGTATCGCCAACAATCAACGAGCGTAGCAACTGCGTCGGTAAAATATCCAAAGGCATCACTTTCTCATAGGCACCCACCGGCACCATCGCACGAGGCGATCCATTGGTATTGGTGGTGTAGTCAACCAGTTTCTTCGGCATCAATTTGGACAGATAAATCCCCATCACCGAATGCTTATTGGTTCCAGGTGACAACCAACCAAATGGAACGCGCTCAGTGCCTTCTTCTAACACCGACACTTGTTGATGGTAACCACCGAGATACCCAGAAACACCAGCAGCCGTCCGGCCACCTAAAATCGATCCCGAGACCACGCGATGTTGACCATCGATCAGTTCACCAGCAGTCAAATCCTCAAGCGACGCTCCAACCCGGGTCACCACGAGACGTGGCTGCTTCACAGAGGGGCCAGCCAAACTCACCACACGCTCTGTTGATAACACGCCATCTTTAAACAAACGTCCGATTCCGATCACATCCTGCGCAGATAAGTGCCAGACCTCTTTTCCTTCACCGACAGGGTCAAGGTGATGAATGTGCGTACCAACCAGTCCCGCCGGATGTTTTCCTGCGAACGTCTCAACGGTCGCCGCCCCGGTATCAAACGATGCATCAGGTGCTCGGCACACAAACACTGACCCCTCAGTCAACGTCGAGATCACAGTAATTCCATCAACAAAGGCATCCGGCTGCCGCGCAATCGCCAACGCCTGATCACCTGCCAACGGATTGGTATCCATCGCATTGATGAAAATCGAATGAGGCACTGCGTCAATCGCTGGAATTTTTTCATAAGGACGACGACGGATCGTGGTCCAAAGGCCGCTTTCAACTAATTGCGCAACCACCGCCTCTCGATCCAAGGCACTCAGATCGGCGTGCGCATGAAAGGAGACCGCCGTCTCTTTGTCATCCAGTTCAATCACGACGGATTGGAAGACTCGGCGCTCTCCGCGGTTAATCTGCGTGACGACGCCAGACCCAGGAGCCGTAAATAGAACGCCCTCGTTCTTTTTGTCAGCGAACAACGGCTGGCCCAATTTCACCTGATCACCCTCCTGAACCAGCATCGTGGGTTTCATTCCAGGATAGTCAGAGCCGACAATCGCGACACGTGTCACTCCATTGGCTTCTCCGATTTCCTGCTTGGGTGATCCTTTGATGGGCAAATCCAGCCCAGTTTTGATCTCGATCATCGAGTCCATTCCTACCTTGAAATTTCCGACGCATTCAGAAGGCGTTCAAACTTAATAGCATAAGAAACTATGCCGATAGCGGTGGATGATTATAAGAATAGTTGGGTCGAATCGCCAGACTCAAACTCAAATTTCAGTAAATTTTTCGCACCTGCAACACACAATTCCTTCAATACTGACAAATGCGTCAGCAATCTCTCGCAGATTCAACGAATGCCCTGACAAACGGACTAACCTTTTGATAGGAGGATTGCGTATGAACCGGTTCATTATTTCTCAAAACTCAGGCATTCAGGGGGCTATAAGCACTTATACAGACCTCAAGTCTGTCGATTCGCGATCAACCATTGGCGATTATGTCGTGTTTGTCGATGAATCAGGCGATGCCAATCTTGATCCCATCGACCCCCGATTTCCCATGTTGAATCTGGTGTTCTGTCTTATCCGAAAGGACCATTACATCGACTTCGTCGTACCGCAATTACACCAACTCAAAATCGATTTTTTCGGTCACGCCGATCTCATCCTCCACGAATCCGAGATGCGTCGTCAAACTGGAGCATTTGCAATCCTCGCCGATAGTGACGTCTATTCACGCTGGATGCGGGAGTTACTGGCTTGGATTGAACAGACCAACGTTGCAGTCATCAGCGCCTGCATTGACAAAATCGCCTTGACTCGACGGTACGCACACCCCTTTGACCCCTATGATCTTGCGATCCGCTTTTGTTTAGAACGGACGCGTCAGTTTTTGGCGGCCAACAACCAAAGTCAACGACTGACGCAAGTTATTTTCGAGAGCCGCGGTAAACGACATGACCGAGCAGCCGGCCTTGAGTTTGATCAAATCCTCAAACAAGCCAATCCTCTTGGACATCATTTGCCCGACTTCAGTCAGTTCCCACTCGATCCATTATTCATCCCGAAACGAGCGAATCTCGCCGGCCACCAACTGTGCGATTTACTCGCCAGACCATTGGCAAAATGGAGTTTTAATGCAAGCTCTCATCGCAGACCGATGCAAATCATCCAACCGAAACTGATCGCCCACAAAGTCTTCCCACAGACTGGGTGGCGCCGTCCGCATCGGTCACAGAGATCCTCTTATTGGCCTGGAAACACCCGGCTCAATCCACCCGCAAATTCTTCACATGCACCACGATAGCCGCTCCAACTAGTCTTTCTAATCAGCCCTTCAACATCCGCCCACGCGTCCACATTGCAGGGTTCAATGTGGCTTTCTTTAAACCAGCGATAATGTGTTTGATTGCCTTCTCGTACGACTTCCGCAGGTTTCCCGAGCGCACGTTCAAGGCCGCTGATGTGTTGGCCCATGGCATTTCCTAAACCCACATTCATCTCATTGATCGCCTGCGATGCGCAACCGGTTAAAGCCACCATCAGGACGCTACTGATCATCCACTGTTTCATTTCACGTGCCTCCATTTCATGCACTGGTCGAAGAGTACGTTGAGTGCTTGAAAATCGATAGGTCCATCGGCATATTTCTATCAGTTTTCTCGGAGAGCTGATGTTTCCATACACCCGATATTTCGTCTTGATGATGACAGGCGTGCTTCTCGCATTCAGCCTCGCTGTCACTGCATCGCCGCGCGCCACAACGATTCTCGAAGAATTAGACCGGCCCTGGTCGATGGACTGGATCAGTGACGAGGAAGTTCTCATCACTGAGCGCGGAGGCCGCTTACTGCTCATCAATCTCGCCTCCAGCACACGCCAAATCATCAACAACGTGCCAGCAGTCACGGCTCGTGGTCAGGGTGGCCTCCTTGATGTGCGTGTCAGACGCATTGACAACGATCTCTGGGTGTATCTGGCGCTGTCTGGCACTCGTTCAGACAACACCACTGGCACAGAACTCTGGCGCGGGCGGCTGATTGATGATCAATTATTGGATGTGGAACAACTGTTTTCTCAGTCTCTGACCACGGACTCAGGTCATCATTTCGGTGGTCGATTGGCATTGACCGATCAGTATGTGTTTTTGACCATCGGTGATCGTGGTGACCGAGAGCGAGCTCAAGATCCCACCGATACTGCTGGATCGGTGGTACGTCTGCATTTAGATGGAAGCCTCCCGCCTGATAACCCTTGGGTGGGTGATTCTCAATATCGACCTGAGTTGTATTCAATTGGTCACCGCAATCCCCAAGGTCTCGCGTTTGACGCCGATGGCGTGCTGTATGCCCACGAGCACGGCCCCCAAGGTGGAGATGAAATCAATCGGATCGAGCCCGGTCTCAACTATGGCTGGCCAACCATCACTTATGGTCGCAATTATGGAATCGGGACCACAATTGGCGAAGGCGTTGCAAAAGAAGGTCTCGAACAACCACTCCTTCACTGGAATCCATCCATCGCACCCTCTGGTATGGCGTTTTCCATCGGGCAAGGTTTCCCCGAATGGCAAAACAGTCTATTCGTCGGGGCACTCAAAGCCCAGATGCTGGTTCGACTGGTCTTTGAAGATGGACAGTTCAAACAGAAAGAACGGCTATTACAGAACTCAGTCGGACGCATTCGAGATGTAAGACAAGGCCCCGATGGCGCGATTTATCTTCTGACAGACTCAACCCGAGGCAAACTCATCAGAGTCACGCCCTAAAGTCGCGATGTTGCGACATCACAGGAACACTCGCTCGAACGGTCCCAACTTTGGATCGATCCATGTCGATGGTTAATACACCAGGCGACTCATCCAGCTTACCCAAGCAAAGGCCCCAAGGGTCGTAAACCACCGAATGTCCATAGGTCTCACGCCCTTCTTGGGTCACGCCGCACTGCCCGGCAGCGGCAACAAAGCATCCATTTTCGATCGCCCGCGCACGCAACAAGGTATCCCAGTGCGCTTCACCTGTGGTTTTTGTGAAGGCCGCCGGCACGACGATGAGTTCGGCACCAGCCAGTGCGTAGTGCCGATACAGCGATGGAAAACGCAGATCAAAGCAAATCGACAGCCCCACACTCCAGTCGTTGATTGGAGTCAACTGCGGATGGGTTCCTGCATCAAATAACGCGCTCTCACGATAACTCTCACCCGATGCCAGATCGACATCAAAGAGGTGAATCTTGTCATAGGACGTTTGGATTTGACCCTCAGCGTCGATCACCAATGTGCGATTCAGAATCTGATCATCAATTTGCATAATCAACGACCCAACGATCAGCGTGATGCGATGGGTGCTGGCATAACTCCGCAGGCGCTCCACTTGTGGAGAGTCAATCGCCAACGCATGAGCTCGAGACGTTGCTTGATCTGATGAGAGAAATAAGGCGCACTCAGGCAACAAGGCAACAGACGCCCGAGCCGCCACTGCTTCATCAAGCAATGGATAGAGCCGCGACTCTGACAGGTCTAAATCAGGCTCTGCGGTGTACTGAAGACAACTGATGCGCATCGATCCTCCAAAGTTCGAGCATACCAGAGGATGGACAGCTTAGTATTTTTCGGGAACGTACAACTCTCGCGGCAAGGCACTTCGCTCGTAGTTAGGATCTGACATTCGCTCCGGTAGCGTCACCGTTTCGCGAGGAACCTCCTGATAAGGGATCAATCCAAGCAGGTGATCAATGCAATTCAAGCGGGCGCGTCGCTTGTCGTTAGCCTCAACCACATACCAAGGAGCCTCCGGAATGTTTGTCCGTACAAACATGGCCTCTTTGGCCTTGGTGTATTCCTCCCACCGAACCCGAGACTGCAGATCCATCGGGGATAATTTCCACTGCTTTAAGGGATCATGAATTCTCATCAGGAATCGCAACTGTTGTTCTTCATCCGTGATTGAGAACCAGTATTTCACCAGTCGAACACCCGAGCGGACGATCATGCGCTCAAATTCGGGAGCATCGGAGAGAAACTCATCCACTTGAGTATGAGTGGCAAACCCCATGACGCGCTCGACTCCCGCACGGTTGTACCAGGAGCGGTCAAACAAAACGATTTCGCCGCCAGAAGGAAGATGATCCACGTAGCGCTGGAAGTACCATTGTGTGCGTTCTTTTTCGGACGGCTTGTTCAGAGCAACCACTCGACAAATGCGAGGATTCAAGCGCTGGGTGATCCGTTTAATCACGCCACCCTTTCCAGCAGAGTCGCGACCTTCAAAGAGAACACAAACGCGCTCTCCAGTCGCTTCCACCCAGTCTTGCAACTTGATCAGTTCAAGCTGCAGTTTTAATAATTCTCTCAGATACAGCCGTCGGTCCATCTCCGGTGGACGAGCCGATTGATACACTTCCCGGACTTTTTTCGAGATCAATAGATCATCTTCGAGCTCGAGCTCATAAAGCTCATCAAAGATGTCTTCAAGTTCCAGTGCCTGTTCTAAATCCGTCGTCCCAACCATCGTTCACTCCTGTGATCTAGTCGACACTCCATCACAGAAATATGAACAAACGATGACACTCCTCAGGGGGCCTGTAAACCAGTCACCTCGACACGCACTCCGCGTTCTGTATTGCCAATCGCAACCTGTCCACCCATGGATTCTGCAATCAAGCGGACCACGTACAAACCAAGTCCTAAGTGAGATCCTGTTGAGTCATTCCGAGTCCCCGAGAACATCTGGAAGGCATCCACGCGGTCTTGAACCTGAAGCGAAGAACCCTCGTTTTCCACCCACAACGACACAGAATTGATCTGATCACTTAAGCCGACGGTGATGACACCTCCCTCGGGTGTGAAATCACAGGCATTATCCAACAACTTATCGAGCATTTGCTCAAACCGCAGATCATTCCCCAGAATCATGATGGTCTCGTCTGAGATTTCGGTCACCCAGGTTCGATCCGACACCGTTCGCTCGATACTTGCCACCGCATCTCGGGTAATCCGTGCGACGTTGAAGCGATGCTGATCTTCATCGCGCAATGCCTCCTCAAGGCTTGCCGCTTCGGTCACTTTCGCAAGCGTCGATTCGAGTTTCTGAATGCCTCGTTCGGCGGTGGCTCGCAGTCTCGCTTGTTGTTCTGGGTCCTGTTCATCTGACAACAATTCAAGACTCGTCTGAATCGCACTCATGGGATTACTGAGCTCATGACGAAGCGTCCGAGGAATCCGTTCGAGAAACGCTGTGTAGCGAGCAAGATCACGCAATACTTGTTCGATATCTCGACTTAACTCACCGACCTCATCTGAGGTCTTGGCGTCAGAGAGAGAAGGCTCGCGGGAAAAACGCCCTCGCCCGTCCAAATAGGACTTCAGCTCTTTCCGGAGACGAGTGATCCGTTCAGCCAAACGACCGGAATAAATCGAAAGACCAAAAATCAGAAGGCCAAGCACACCGAGTGTCTGCCAAGCCAGAGTCACCAACGCCTGCTGAGCGGAGCCGACGATTTCACTGGTGGGTGCGGCAATCAATATCGAATAACGGCCGGTTTCAGTCATCAAGGGTACGTTGATCCGAATATCTTGGTCGGTCATCACTGCGTTCGATTGCCAGGCATCGGAGCGAAGCAACGAAGGCATTTCCTCGGGTGGTGTGGTTTTCGCGATCAAATAGCCGTCGGCATCCACCACCATGATCTGTCGTGTCTCACCAGACAGCCGACGCGCCAACTGCTGCACACGCGCAGCCAGCGGCTGGATACTGAACTGATACTGACGCGTGCTCGGTTGAATCCAGTTGTGATCTATCTGGCTTAACTGCAATTGCCGGTTGATTACCTGCGACACCGGCATCACCCATTCCAGTCGGTAACCGCCTGAAAATTCCCACCAGTATGACGTCACTCGCAGCGTTTTACTCAAAGGCCAAGGTTGACTCGACACCTTGGCATCAAAAGCCCCTGATCCTTCTGTGGCTAATTCAACGACCGTGGTCGATTGACGATCACTCAACTGCAATCGGATCGCATCAAAGGGAACGGCTTCAGAACGCCCAAACAGTGGCTCTTGATAGAACCGTGTCGAATCTCGGACTTCAAGTGCAAAAGCGACCTGATTATCAAACTGGCCAATTTTCAGGCGAATACGTTCATCGACAAGCGCATCATTCGCCTCGGGCCATTCATCAAAAAACCCATCCAAAACCGGTTCTCGACGCATGGGTTCGGGGGTGATTCTGAGACCCGGTTGGGCATCGGGACGGACTAATGCATCCAGCTCAGGCTTGAGGCTCTGCGCCAAAACGCGCAAAGCTTCAGACTGGGCCTCGGTGGCGAAGGTCTGAAGCTTTTGAAAGGTCTGGTAGCCAAGCCAAGGCACCAAGGCGAACACCGGAACAAACAAAAAGAGTTTGATCCGTAAACTGAATTTCATCCAGGTGGTGACTCCCAACGATAGCCGGTCCCATAGACATTAATTAGCGCGTCAAATGAATTATCAATCGCTTTTAATTTCCGGCGGATGTGCTTGATGTGCGTGCTCAAGGTATTGTTGGTGACCACTGTTTGTCGTGTTCGCTCCGCGAGTTGGTCATAGGTCAAGATCGCTCCTTCCGCTCGCATTAACGCCTCAAGAATCGCAAGCTCAGTGACTGTTAAACTCACAGGTTCACCAAAATATGAGACCTGAGCACGATCTGGATCAACGATCAAACCACCATCGGTTAACACAGTATCAAGACCGCGCCGGGCGCGATTGGCACGCTTTAACACTGCCGCCACTTTTTCGACCAAAAGCGCCGTCGAGATGGGTTTTGTTAAATAATCCCAGGCCCCTAAGCGCAAACCAAAAATCTGGTCAATCTCATCAGTCCGACTGGTCAGGAAGATCACCGGAAGGCCGGGATAGCGATCCAATAACCACTGACAAATGCCAAATCCAGCGTCGGGATCGCGGCCTAAGTGAATATCCAAAAGCACCAAACTGGGCTGACCAGATAGCGCGTGCTGAATCTCGTCAGCCGATTCGTAGCCAGAAACGGTAAAGCCTTTTTTCGTCAGCGCGTACGAATAGTTGGCCAGCTGATCCACATCGTCCTCAACCACTACGATATGTGAGTTCATCGCGCCTCCTGTTAACTCAAAGGTTAGTTGTTCCCGAGCCTTGAGCGTCACCATACCGCGTTTTTGGCTCGAGAGGATATTGGGCGTGGTCTGGTTGAATTTCCATGATGACCTGACAGACTGCATCGGTTGTTTCTCCTACAGGTTCCAAGCGAACGACGCGCATGAGCTGATGGTTAAAGGGAACAAGGGATGCATCAGCACCCCAGCTCTCATCAACGTACGGAATAAAGACCTTCATGGGTTGGTTTCCTGTCAAAACTCAATTGAACGTCGACGCGTCTGTCGAGGGCGTAAAATCCACACTGTCCATCGGCCAACGCATCGGTCTCGCCACGACCCTCGGTCTGAATGGTCATCGGAGACGCTCCCACATCCTGCAACACCTGCCCGACGGACGAAGCTCGTGCCTCACTCAACTTCTGGTTATGCTTCTCTGTACCTCGTGGATCGGCGTGACCGATCAATCGAACTGTCAGGCCATCAATCGAGTGTGATGCTCTCGCGACCGCTTCCAGTGCTTTGCGATACTGTCCCGCGGTCATCGCCGAGTTGACATCGAAATGCACAGCAACCGACAAGTCTGTCAACAGCTCACGAAATGCCGCCATTTCAGCCTGACTCTTGGCTTGCTCGGCATTCAGACGGGCCAACTGTGATCGTGCTCCTGAGATTTCACGATTCAGGTCTGCAAGCTCCTGATTCTTCCGTGCCAGCACTCGCTCTTGCACAACGTCATGGCCAATGAGTGCGCCCAACGTTCCTCCGATCACAACACCGACTGGACCGGCAACTGCTGCACCCACGGCAGCACCTGAACCAAATCCGATGTGTTCTGGCATCTTTGAATCGTCATTCGCAAAAACTCCAGTCGTCGCGCTCATCGCAAAACCTGCAGCAATCAATACATGTTTCATTGTGAGTCTCCCCTCGTTTCAATGCGTGCATTACAAACCAGAAGCCGTGTAACAGATGGGAGTAATCGGGGTGAAATGGTGGAGAAGAGATGAAGGTGTTCTAGACAAGCGTCGCTTGAGTATTTAGATTCAAAGCGTGCACCAAGGAGGTTACAGATGCGACTTATCGGATTATTCATTGCGGCTTTGAGCCTGTCATCGATCGCTTTCGCAGGAAGTCATGCGAAGCCGGTCGGTCTGACATCAACTCTCATGGAGCAAGAGGTCATGCATCAGGGACAGCCCGTGATCATTCAACGAAATCAAGATAACTCGAATACGATCGTGTCCGATTATGCACTGACTTCAAGACCGTGCCCGCCATTTTGCATCCAACCCATGGATCTCGCTCCTGGCGTTGAGACCATCGGTGAGCTCGAATTGCTGGCATTGCTTGAGAAGATCAATTTCGGTGAGATTGACGGTCTCTTGATCGACTCAAGAACTCCAGACTGGGCTGAAAAAGGCATGATCCCTGGCGCTATTAACCTTCCTTGGACCACGTTGTCTGTCAAAAAGTCAGACATGTTTACCATCTCGGATATTTTCGAAAGCACGTTTGGTGCGATACCACTTGATGGCATGTGGGATTATTCGAACGCCAAAACTTTGATTCTGTACTGCAATGGAGCCTGGTGTGGGCAATCGCCAACGAATATCCGAACCCTTCTTACGCTTGGGTATCCCGCACACAAAATCAAATGGTACCGAGGCGGAATGCAGTCCTGGCAAAGTTTCGGCTTGACCGTCGTCAATCCATAAAAAAGGGGCTTACGCCCCTTTGTTCTCAGAACAGCAAGTCATCTTCAATCGCTAATAATCCATCGGCGGCGCACGCTTCATCCAAGTCACCACCAGGTGCTCCAGAAATACCAATACCACCCAATAAACTTCCAGCGGCTTCAATCGGTAATCCCCCACCAACCATCAGGGCATTCGAGGCATGACGGATCCCCATCATTGTTGTTTCTTGGTTGGTTGCCTTTTCCATCTCAGACGTTGGAATCCGAAACGATAATGCAGTCCATGCCTTCCGTTCTGCGACTTCGACTGTATGCGGTGTCGCGAAGCGATCGCGAACAAACGCCTGTAATAAACCACTGCGATCAACCACTGCGACTGCCACTTGATACCCCTGCTCATTGCAGGACTCACGAGCGGCAGTTGCCAACTTCAAGGCCACATCAGGGGTCAGCGATGTGAGGGAAAAAGTACTCTCTGCTGACGCAGACACCGCAATGAGAGCGAAAGCCCCCGCACAAAACGAACGATAAACAGACCGCATCAAACTCTCCTTTCATATCTCTAAATCGATATCCTAATCGATTCAAGCGCGATGAGAAGACATTGACGAGACATCGTCAAAACACTAATATCCGCACCCTTAATAGCTTGCGGGTATCGTATAAAGGCTATTACCCCAGCCTTCCAAGCTGGTGATGAGGGTTCGATTCCCTCTACCCGCTCCATCACAG